>Ga0209013_10002848_pt1 | contig 15568 bp, 13 predicted proteins | sample Cruoilmetagenom2_FD_187291 | JGI IMG/M metagenome (GOLD analysis project Ga0209013, IMG submission 187291) | Oil polluted marine microbial communities from Coal Oil Point, Santa Barbara, California, USA - Sample 2 (SPAdes) (version 2) | ecosystem: Environmental > Aquatic > Marine > Oil seeps ... | reverse complement strand
GTTCAGAAGGCTTGTGTCGATGGGATTCCCCCGCTCTCAAATATCTGGATCGATTGGGATGGCATGACCAAAGATCCAAGCTGCGAGTAAACCATAATCCGTAAACTTTCGTTGAGTAGGAGGCAGGGAAACTTGCCTCTTACTCTTGATAGGATGTGGATTTCTTAAAAACGGGCATAGCTCGTTTTTAAGAAATCTCTTCACCAATTGTTGAGCAGATACAGATTTGATTGATGGAAAAGAGGAGGATGTTATGGGACTCAAAACGCGTGAAGATTATTTGAGGGCTTTACGCAAACTTAGGCCGAACATTTATAAGTTCGGGGAGCTTATCGAGGATGTCACCACGCATCCGGCCACCAAACGGACAGTTGAAAGCCACTGTCGCAGCTTTGATGCGACGCACGATCCTGATCTGGCCGATCTGTACACGACAACTTCAATTTTTACCGGTAAGAAGATCCATCGTTGGAATTCTATGATGCAGAGCTCCGATGATTTAATCTGCAATATGAAGGTGAAACGCCAAAATTACCGCCGCACTGGGACATGCTCGGGGGCTGTCTGTGTTGGATGGACCGCCCAGAATACGCTCTGGGCGGTGACAGAGGAGATCGATGAAGAATTTGGCACGAACTACAAGGAAAGGTTAAAAAACTGGATTCTGCACGCCCAGGAGGATGGGTTGACCGCCGCCGGCGCGCTGACGGATGCTAAAGGCGATCGCAGTCTCAAACCATCACAACAGGCTGATCCCGATGTGCATTTACACATAAAAGAAGTTGGAGAGGATGGAATTATCATCCGCGGCGCAAAGCTTATGATTTGTGGTACCGCGGCATCTCAAGAGATCTTTTTATTACCTGGTGGTGTGTATAGGGAAGATGATAGTGATTTTGCTCTCGCTTGCGTAGTGCCGCGTGACATCGAGGGGTTGACCATTATTGAAGCCACTCGACCATCCGACCGCAGAGATCTTGAAGATACTGCAAAGGGCGAGGTGCCGGACACGGGCATTACCCAGGGTCTCCTGCTGTTCGACGATGTATTCGTCCCCAACGAACGGGTGTTCATGTGTGGAGAAGCTAAGTATACGGCTAAGTTTATCCAGTATTTCACAACCAATTACAGGGCCTGTATCGGCGCCTGCGTCTCCGGTCAGGGCGATGTGATGGTTGGGGCGTCTGTGCTGATGGCTCGCGCGAATGGCTTGTCCTCTAAGACTTTCATGAACAAATTAGTAGAGATGTCTACTAACAATCAGGTCACCTATGGTTTAGGAGCCGGTGCCTGCGCCTTGGGCACGAAACACCCATCTGGCTCGTTTTTTGCTGACCCGATCACTGCACACACCAATAAAGTGATGGTAGCTACTTTGCCGTATGAGACCAAACGGCTCACCCAGGAGATTGGTGGGGGGATTGTAGAGACGGGCTGCATGCCCTCATATAAAGACTTTACCGATCCTCGGTATGGCGAGTTACTGCAAAAATATTACCAGGCCGGATCTGTAAGTGCCGAAACACGGTATAAATCAGCACGCTTATCCGAATGGTTGACGATCGGTGGTGGGGTACCTGGATGTATGCATGGCGGGGGATCTCCGGATGGTGCCAAGTTAGTTGTGCGTTTCACCACGCCATTTGAAGAATATGCCGATTATGCTAAAACAATTATGGGCATTGATGAGGATGTGCAAGAACCCCAGAGAAAGAAATAAGTTCTGAGGAGTACGCATGTTCTACGGTGATTGGCTGCGTCGACGAGAGTTATTATCCCCAAATAAGCTGGCCCTCATTGATGCCGAGAGCGGCGATTTAGAGATTACCTATCGCCAATGGAATTGCTGGGTAAACCGCATGGCAAATTTCTTCCGGCAGAAACTTGGGGCAAAGAAGGGGGATCGTATCTCGATAAATTCTATTAATCGGATCGAGTATCTGGATGTCTTATTTGCCTGCGATAAAGTTGATAAAAAGTGTTTGGTGGAACAGTACGGAAAGCAATTAATAATGTGAAAAAGGAAAAACAATGAGACTCAAAGACAAAGTAGCATTAATTACTGGAGGCGCAGCTGGAATTGGTAAGACCACAGCGAAAGTGTTCGTTGAACAAGGGGCTGAAGTTTGTATTTGTGACGTAAATGAGGAAGCCGGACAGGAAACGGCCGAGGAGCTTGGTTGTACATTCTCCAAAGTAGATGTCTCCAACCGGAAGGCAGTTCAAATCATGGTAGACGGCGTTGCTGAAAAATTTGACAGAATAGATGTCCTGATCAATAACGCCGGCATACTTAGAGATGGACTTTTTGTAAAAGTAAAAGATGGGGAACTGGTCAATCAAATGACCGAAGAATCCTTCGACATGGTCGTTTCTGTAAATTTGAAGGGAGTGTTCAACTCCACTCAAGCAGTTGCCCCTTACATGATCCGTCAGGGATCTGGTTCAATTGTGAACGCTTCATCGGTTGTTGGCCTGGATGGCAATTTTGGCCAGACCAACTATGTGGCGACCAAAGCAGGTGTGGTTGGCATGACAAAGGTGTGGGCTCGCGAACTTGGTCGTTATAACATTCGTGTCAATGCTGTAGCCCCCGGTATGATCTTGACCGAAATGTTGCTCTCCATGCCCGAAGACACATTGGAAGCCTTTAAGCGAAATTCTCCCCTCAAACGACTCGGCACACCTGAAGAAGTGGCAAAACTCTACTTGTTCCTGGCTTCGGATGAAGCTAGCTATATATCAGGGGAAGTGATCCGAATCGATGGCGGATTAGTGATCGGAACCTAGGGAATTCGCGAGTAATTGCTTACACTGATTGGTGTGTGAACGGATGGATCAAACAAACCCAGAAGCGCTTGGTTTCTCTTCAGAACGATTATTGCGCATCCACAACCTCATGAACCGCTATGTGGAGAGCGGAAAACTGGCTGGGTTGGTGACTTGCGTAGCACGGCGTGGTCAGCTTGTGCATTGTGAAACTTTCGGGCATCAAAATCTAGAAACCCAAACCCCCATGGCAAAGGATTCGATCTTTCGAATTTATTCCATGACCAAGCCAATCACTTCCATGGCGCTGATGATGTTGTACGAAGAAGCGCTTTTCAATCTGACAGATGAAGTCAGCCACTACCTTCCTGACTTCAAGGACGCCAAAATCTGGGGTGCGGGTGGCGTATTGGAGTCTCCGGTACGCCCCATGACAGTTCAGGATTTGCTGCGCCATACAGCAGGGTTGAGTTACGGAGACCACACAGAATCCCATTCCCCCGTGGATAAGTACTATGACGAAGCGGATCTTTTCAACGCCAATACCACCAACGCAGAGATGACGTCTCGTATCGCCAGCCTGCCGCTTTTGTACCATCCGGGCGAAAAGTGGCATTATAGTGTCGCCACGGATGTAGTCGGTCATCTGGTAGAAGTGCTGTCTGGGGAGACGCTGGCAGATTTCATGGAGGAGAAAATATTTGATCGGTTGGGTATGGTGGACACTGCATTTCATATTGACCCCTCCAGGTTGAGCCGATTTTGCACCCTTTACGGCAAAACACCGGACAGCGAGTTTGGCGTTCTCGATGTACCTGATTCAAGCGAATACTTGCCACCGGTGACATTATATTCTGGTGGGAGCGGACTTGTATCCACCACATCGGACTATCTGAAATTCGCCCAATGTATCTTGAACGGAGGCGAGTTGAACGGTGTGAGACTGCTCGGACCCAAGACCGTCGCGTTAATGACTACCAACCACCTGCCCGCCCCACTTCTCCCCATTGCTTTTGAAGGTACGGAACCCATGTTGGGCATGGGGTTTGGGCTGGGATTTGGTGTGATGTTGGATCCGGCGCAAACCGGTGTAATGGGTTCGGTGGGCGATCACGGTTGGGGCGGGTACGCCGAGACCTTCTTTTGGATCGACCCGAAAGAAGATCTGATCGCAAATTTGATGACTCAGTATCTCCCATCACAAACATACCCAATCCGCAAAGAGTTTAGAACAGCTGTATACCAGTCGTTAATTTGCTGAGAAAAGCATGGAAGAAAAAACTGCAAAAACCCAAAGTAAAGGCAAGAAGCCAAGATTGTACAGCTATCGTATCCGCAAGTCTCCTTATTTTGAGGCTACTGAGCGTTACGGGTGTAAAGCCTATACAACTTACAATAACATGTACCTGCCGCTGGTTTATCAAGACCTGGTGAGTGATTACTGGCACATCAAGAAGGGGGTGACTTTATGGGATGTAGGCTGCCAGCGACAGGTTGAAATTACTGGACCGGATGCCTTCAAATTCCTCCAGCATTTAACACCTCGAAATTTGACTAACTTTAAGGTTGGCCAATGCAAATATACAGCTCTCACTACACCGGATGGCGGCATTCTCAATGACCCTGTAACACTGCGTGTAGGAGAAAATCATTTCTGGTTGTCGATTGCGGACCGGGATATCCTGCTTTGGGCAAAAGGGTTTGCTGTTGGCTCAAAAATGCAGGTATCTATTCAAGAACCGGACGTTTCCCCATTGGCAGTGCAGGGGCCTAAATCCTTCGATGTTGTGGCCGATTTGTTTGGAGATTGGGTCCGAAAATTAAAATACTTCTGGTTCCGGGAAATAAAATTTAGAGGTATGCCGCTAGTTGTTGCCCGGTCAGGGTGGAGCAAGCAAGGTGGTTATGAGTTATATCTCCGTGATGGAAGTTATGGAGACCAGCTGTGGGAAATCGTGATGGAAGCTGGGAAACCGTATAACATCATGCCTGCTACGCCATCACCCATTGAACGGATTGAGAGTGGATTATTAAATTACTGGGAGGATATGGACGATAAAACCAACCCCTATGAAGTTGGTTTAGGAAAGTTTGTTGATCTCAATCAAGAAGTCGATTTCATCGGAAAAGAAGCCCTGAAAAAAATTATAGCAGCCGGGATCAAACGCAAACTGGTGGGACTAGAAATACACACAGAACCAATTTATCAATCAGCCGAGTTCTGGTCAGTCGAACTCAACTGCCAGAAAGTGGGAACAATAACGAGCTTTGTCTATTCGCCGGATTTGGAAAAAAATATCGCCTTCGCTATGGTTGCCATCGAGAGTGCAGAGATCGGAACAAAACTGGTTGTCGATATGAGGAAAGAACAAGCAGAAGCAACAGTAACCGCAATACCCTTCATTGATAACAGGGGAAAAGTGTGGAGAGGCATTATGGATGATCAATAAAATACTTTACTTAGAAATAAATGGAAGCCATTGTAAGACATTTACCTTTCATCCGTAGATGTGCAAAGGAAAAGCAAAGCTTATACAATTCTAGGAGGCACCAAAATGATCGATTTTACGTTCACAGAGGAACAAGAGTTATTTCGGAAAGCGGCGCGCGAGTTTTCTGAGACCCAAATAGCGCCCCTCGTACCTGTCATGGAAGATACAGGTCGCAATTGGGATCCAGCAATCAAAGCTGTGTGCGAAGCCGAAATGATGGCGATTACTATTCCGGAGGAATACGGCGGCCTTGGTTTAGGCTACGTTGAGCGGTTGATTGCTCTGGAGGAGATTGCGCGCATATCCGTGGCTACAGCCATGATGATGCAGGTAGGCGGCTTGGGGATTGAACCGCTCGTCAAATTTGCTTCGGACGAACAGAAAGAAAAATATTTGCCCGGGCTGGCCACGGGTGAACGTTTTGCCACAGTTGCGGTCACCGAACCAACCGGAGGTTCGGACCCGAAAGGTTCCCGCACTAACTATAAGAAGCAAAATGGCACATATATCCTCAACGGCCGAAAGTGCTTCATCACCAATTCTCATATCGCGGACACCCAGGTGGTACTGGCTGTGGATGACGATAACCCCGAAGCGTTCTCAACCTTCATCGTAGAGACCGGGATGGATGGCTTTAAGCCAACTCACATAGAACACAAGGTGGGTATGCGTGGATGCAATACGGGCGAAATCGAGTTGAAGAACTGCGAAGTTCCCGCAGAGAACTTGTTGGGGGGTGAGGGCAAGGGCATGCGCGTGTCAATGGCTGCTATCAGTGATGTCGGGCGCGGCGGTATGGTCGGGTGTGCATTGGGGCTTCAAAAGGCTTGTTTGGAGGCATCCATTAAATTTGCAAATGAACGAATTCTGTACGGCAAGCCCATCAACAGATTACAGGCTATTCAGTTCAAGCTGGCAGATATGAAGATTGATATCGAGGCCGGTAGCCTGCTTGGATATCGCGCTGCCGCTGTTCAAGATAAAGGCCAGCGCTCTGGCAATGAGTTCGCGGTGGCGAAATATTACACCACTGAAGCAGCTCAAAGAGCCGCTAAGATGGCGGTGGATATCCACGGAGGGTATGGCTGTATGGAAGAATATGCAGTTACCCGTTATCTGCGTGATTCTTACGTGCTTGGCCCCTCTGCAGGTACTTCAGATATTATGAAAGTTATCATCTCACGTTGGGCACTTTCATGAACTAAGTAGTGCCGCAACCATGTGATAGTGTAGGGCGATTTGTAAATTGCCGCCTGCAAGATGCCATCTTGCCCTACATTTTCAACCAGTTGAGATAGTAAGTTTATGATATTGAGAAAAATTTAATGGAATATTGATGTTGAATATCGTTGTCTGTGTCAAGGCAGTACCGGATCCAAGTATCGTGGACAAACTCAAGATTGACCCGATTACAAAATCACTGCCACGCTTGGATGTGCCCCTGGTTGTTAACCCTCTGGATAACCATGCCTTGGAGGCTGCACTTCAATTAAAGAAGAAGTATGATGTCCAGATCACAACCCTGTGTATGGGTCCACCTCCGGCGGGAAACATTCTTCGAGAATGCCTGGCATTAGGAGCTGACACAGGCATCCTGCTCACCGATCCTGCATTTGCGGGAGCGGATGCTTTTGCAACAGCCTATACACTTGCGAAAGCGATTGAGAAGAATGGACCGGTGGATGTAATTTTCTGTGGAATGGCAAGTAGCGACGGGGCTACGGAATGGGTTGGTCCTGAGATTGCCACGTTTTTAAACATGCCTGTTGTAACGATGGTGCGAGAATTTGTTATCGATCAGGGAGACGAATGGGTTGTAAAAGCAGACTATGATCATGGGTACAGGAAAGTAAAACTCAAATTGCCCGCAGTCATTACTGTGACCAGAAATTTGAATCAGCCGAAGTCACTAAGTTTCTCCGGCATCCTAAAGGCTCGCAGCAAGGAAATCACGGAATGGGATCGTGAGGAGTTGGGAATTCCTGCAGAGCGGGTTGGATTGAAAGGCTCGCCAACTTACGTAACTGAGTTATCTAATTTGGAGAGCCGACGAGAAGTTGAGCTGCTAGAGGGAACCTTGCAGGAAAAGGTTGAACGAATTGTTCAAATCCTGTCCGATGCGGGAGCAGTTTAATGGAAGAGAAAAATGCGACTGTGTTCGTGATTTCTGAACAAGGGGAGGGAGGGATTCAGCCTGTTTCGATACAGCTTGTAGGAAAAGCTCGACAGCTAGCCGATAAGCTAGGGACTAAAGTAGGAGCTGTTCTTTTAGGCCAGGACTTGGCCAAAGATGCTCAAGAGCTAATTGAAGCGGGTGCAGATTCGGTTTTCCAGGCAGATGCAGATTTTCTTGTTCCCTATCAGGCTGAGTTATATACAGAAATAATTGCAAAGTTGATGGTTGAGCATAGCCCGGAAATTCTACTGGTTGGCTCTACGTTTATAGGGAGAGAATTGGCGCCGCTTATCGCTGCTAAACTGGAGACCGGCCTGACTGCTCACTGTATCGATCTGGTTGTTAGTAGCGAAGGCATCTTGGAACAAAAGATTCCGGCTTATGGCGGGTTGATTACTATTGTATGCCCCGAGAAACGTCCTCAGATGGCCACGGTAGCCAATGGTGTATTTCCAAATCCAATGGCGGATTCAGCCAGATCAGGCGAGGTAATTCCGATTGATGTACCTAATGAATTTCCGCTGCGTGTCCAGACTTTAGAAATTGTCAGTGAAAAGGCAGAGGGTGTTTCTTTGGAATCCGCAGCGGTAATCGTGGCTGGAGGGGCCGGAGCCGAGGATAGAGATGGTTGGCAGCAAATTGTTGAGCTGGCAGACGTTTTGAATGCTGGCTTTGGTTCAACCCGACCTGCAGTTGATGCTGGTTGGACAGAATTAGAAACCATGATTGGGCAAAGTGGGAAAATGGTAAGTCCGGAGCTTTATATTGGAGTGGGCTTGTCAGGAGAATTGCAGCACATGGTGGGCATTGTTGGGGCAAAGGTAATGATCGCCATAAACAATGACCCCAAGGCACCTGTCTTTGAGCAGGTGGACTATGGCGTGGTTGAAGATTGCCGAATCTTTGTGCCTGCTCTAGTAGAAAGAATAAAGAATCTCAAATCTCATGCAGGGAGAGCAGCAAATGCAATTTGAACGTCTTTTAAATCCGCGTTCCATAGCTGCTTTCGGTGGTGCGAATGCCGCGGAGGTGATCCGCCAGAGCGACCGCATGGGATTCAAAGGGGAGATCTGGCCGGTCCACCCCAAGAAAACGGAGATCCTGGGGCACGCGGTCTATCGTTCTGTGGATGAGCTTCCGGAAAGTCCTGATGCAGCATACCTGGGTGTAAATCGTCACCTCACTATCGACATTGTCAGAGATCTCGCTGCGCGGGATGCAGGTGGCGCGATCTGCTATGCCACCGGCTTTGTCGAGGCAGGCGAGGAGGGTGCAGAACTCTCAAAGCGGCTTCTGATAGCCTCAGGTGACATGCCCCTGATCGGGCCGAACTGCTACGGGCTGCTCAACTATCTCAATGGGGCTATGCTGTGGCCCGACCAGCAGGGCGGTCGACGGGTCGACGAAGGCGTGGCCATCATCACAATGTCGTCGAACGTGGGTTTCAATCTCACCATGCAGCGGCGCGGCCTTCCCATCGCCTACATGGTTTCACTGGGGAACAAGCTGAAGTTCGATCTCCATGATGCGATCCACACCTTCGCGCGACAGGATCGAGTCACGGCGCTGGGACTCTTTTTGGAAACGATGCCTGACCCGAAGGCTTTCCAGGAGGCAGTCAACGTCGCCCGAGAGCTGGGCAAGCCCATCGTAGCCATGAAGGTCGGTCGCTCCGAGGTCGCCCAGAAAATGGTGGTCTCGCATACGGCATCGCTCGCCGGTTCCGACGTCCTGGTTAGCGCTCTGTTTGAGCGCCTCGGCGTGGCTAGAGTTAATTCTCTGGAAGCGCTTTTGGAAGCCCTGAAAGTACTGCACCTTCTTGGCCCATTGAACGGCGGTCGAATCGCTGCGGCGAGCACATCAGGCGGAGATCTCACGCTGCTCGCCGATGGTATGGGTCCCGGCTTAAGCATGCCTCCGCTTTCTGATAAGGTGACCAAAAATTTACATGCGACGGTTCACGAGCGGATAGTGCCTGCCAATCCGTTTGATTTCCAGATGTTCGATTGGAATGACGAGGAACAGAACGCTAAGAACTTTAGCGCATTATTGTCGGAAGACTTCGATGTTGCACTGTGTTTGCTCGATTACCCAAGGGAAGATCTTTGTGACCAGTCGACCTGGAGTGGTGCCGAGAGGGGTTTCGTCCGGGCAGCACATCAGACCGGCACCAAGGCCGCAGTTCTGGCGACTTTTTCCGATACAGTCTCAGAGCCAGTGGCAGCGCGTTTGATGAAAGACGGTGTTGCAATGCTGGCGGGCATCAATGCCGGGCTCGCAGGCATACAGGCGGCGGTCGACGTAGGCGCTGCCTGGAGCCAGCCTCCCAGTCCACCGTTACTTGCGAGCTATGGTCAAAAATTGGACAGTCCCGTCAAGATGTTGGATGAGGCCGAATCCAAGGATCTTCTCGCCCGGGTTGGCGTGCCGGTCCCTGCTGCGCGAATCGTTCGCAGCGCCGAAGAGGCGGCGGTAGCGGCCAAAGCGTTGGGCTATCCGGTTGTCGTCAAGGCATTAGGCGTCGCGCACAAAACAGAAGTCGGGGGCGTCAGACTCGGTCTTGGCAGCCCAGACGATGTGTCGACGGCGGTGATGGAGATGTTGAGTCTCTCCGAGTCCTTTTTGATCGAAAAAATGGTCGACGGGGTCGTGGCGGAGCTCATTGTTGGTGTGGCCCGAGATGAGCAATTCGGTCCGCATCTTTTGATCGGAGGCGGTGGCATTCTGGTCGAGATTATGAAGGACAGCGCCTCACTCTTATTACCCACATCCAGGGAACGGGTCTTGTATGCATTGGGTCAGCTGAAGTGTGCACCGCTCTTTAACGGTTTCAGGGGGGCGCCACCTGCCGATCTGAGCGCCGCCGTTGATGTCATCCTGGCGGTTGCGGGCATGGTAGAGAATGCCTCGACGTCCATTATCGAGCTCGATATCAACCCACTTATGCTCCTGGCCGCAGGTCAGGGGGTGGTGGCGGCCGATGCGCTGATCAGTCTGAACGCGAAAGCTGAGAGGGACCCAACCTAAGTGACCGAGCCGGTGAGGGAAAATCCGAACGAGTGACTTCCTCAGAATTAACAGAAATGATCAGTTTCCCGAGATCAACCCGCTAAAGGGTATTGATAAGATCGAAAGTACCGATAGGTGACAAGCCGAATTATTGGCTCGGCTCCTCGGCGGAAAGGAACCCAGAATATGAAATATGACGGCAACAAGATTGAGAAAACCATCATCGCGAAGGCGAAAGAGTTGGGGGCTTCGTTGGCGGGGATCGCGTCGGTCGAGGACCTGAAGGCTTCCCCCTCCTATGAGGCTTACGACAAAAGGCCGTTTTACGAAGAATACGATCGCAAATCGCCGAATTACCAAGAATTCAAGGGCGTGGAATGGCGCGAGGAGCACAAATCAGTGCTGGTATGGGCTCTGGTCCATCCAGCATCCGAGCCCGTCCTCGATTGGTGGAGCATGAAGGTCAAAGGCTTTACCCCCGGCAACGGTGTGATGCGGATGCAGTCGAGAAAGCTCCGGATCTGGATGGGTGAAGAGCTCGGTGTCAAGGCCCTTTCACTGCCGTACCAGATAGAGTACGGAGGTGCTTTCCTCAAGGATTCCGCCCATCTGGCTGGTCTGGGGGTGATCGGTAAAAACAACATCCTGGTCACGCCGGAGTATGGAACGCGTGTCCGTCTTCGAGGGATCTTCATAGAGGCTGAGCTCGAGCCAACCGGTCCTCTCGACTTCGACCCGTGCAATGGCTGCGACATGCCCTGCCACCGGGTCTGTCCGAGAGATGCGTTCCGAAGCGGGGCTTTTGAGAGGGCGCTCTGCAAGAAGGAGAACGACCAACGCGAATCCGATGCGGAAATAATGGATGGTTCGATCATGGGGATCGACGAGCCCAGCGAGGTCATCAAGCCCTGCCGTTACTGCGAGTTCGCCTGCCCTGTCGCGCAGGGAGCCGCCCTTTAAATCGGATCTCCACCAATAATCTTTATCCTACTATTGAGACCGCACATCACTGACGAACAGGAAAACGTATGCCAAAGATCAAACGCATCAACCACATAGCGATCGTCGTCGAAGATATTGACACAGCCCTGAACTTCTGGAGCAAAACACTGGGATTGGAACTGAGTCACTTGGAAGAAGTCGAAGATCAAAAATCTTTGGTGGCCTTCCTTCCGACCGGTGAGAGCGAAGTAGAACTGGTAACACCAACCTCAGATGATTCTGGCATTGCCCGGTTTTTAAGCAAGCGCGGTCCGGGCATCCATCATATTTGTTTTGAAGTGGACGATATCGAAGCGATCCTCGAACAACTCGCAGAGCAAGATGTCAGGTTGATAAACGAGACTCCAATAATCGGCACTGGGGGCAAAAAAATCGCCTTCATCCACCCGGAGAGCACCCACGGGGTGTTAATTGAGCTGTACGAACTTACCCCGCAAGAACCCGAAATACGTTTAAGACGCACCCGGGCGCTGGCAAATCGTGTGCTTGCCGAGGGATATTCAAAGGCCACTGCAGCCAGGAGCTTTTTGCGAGACTTTCGAAATTAGTGACCCGTTAGAGCTCGATCGAATTCACCATTGAAAATCGAAAATTTTTCTCTTTGAGTATTCCTTACTCAATTCAGAGCATCGTTTGGATGTAATTCTCACCTTTCGCGAGAATCTCAGCATTGGCATCCGGAGGTGTCAGCGATTCCAGTAAACGTTTGGTATTTGTGATCAGCCTATCCATGTCGCGTGGTTTATCCAGCTCTTGCCATCTTTCGAATGTCATATTAGGGAACATAGGAAATCCCCCATAGTTGATTGTCCCAAGGTTGCATGAACATAACTCTGGCTGCAGTACCTTGATGACATTAAACCGTTCTTCGATGGACTGACCGGTAGCGCCACCCGTTGTTAAACAGATGATCGCGTTGCCTGTTTCTTCCTTTATGCGTGTGACATATTCCTTAAATAGTGCTGGATCCGTAGCAGGGGCACCGGTTTCTGGATCACGTGCGTGTAAGTGGAGCACAGCTGCGCCGGTGTGATAAGCCTCGATGGCATTATCAATAATGTCGTCTGGCTTATACGGTAAGTAAGGAGACATCGTTGGTGTAAATGTTGCACCAGTGACTGCACACGTTATTATCACTTTTTTTGTCAAAATATCCTCCATTCTTGTTGCATTATTAGTTTTATAATTTTTTGGGTAACCATTTGCACTAAATAAAAAATCATTGTATTATGGCAACAATCCCTCGTGGATTTTACCAGGGATTGTATCTGCCAATATCTAAACAGGTGAATATTATTTGTTCCCTGTCCTGGTTTTGTATTGAGGCTTCATCCTGGCTTGAACTGACGATATAAATATCCGGTGATGATACATTCCTTATTTACGCTATAATTTAACTGCAGTTGGGCAGCGAGAGTTAACCATACCTCTTAACATCATTCAATCAGTGATTAAAAGCATCCGGGTCCCCAGTTGGGCCCACATGACAACCGGCATCGATGGAGAGAGCCCCCACAATAAAACAACCGATAAGATCAGCGCGCCTGCGAAACCCCAGCCAGGTGCTGTATTGACACGCCGCTGGTGGTCAGAAACAAACAGTTCAATATTTACACAAGGAGATTTCAATGAAAAATAGATATTTGTATGTTTCTTTGGCGATGATGTTGGGAGTAGGGTTGGCCATGCTTTGGATGTTGGGCTTGGGCGCCTCCGTGCAGGCTGCCCCAATATCCGAGCTGCACGTCTGCCCCAGCGGCTGCCCGTACGCTTCCATTCAGGTCGCCGTGGACGCGGCCCAGACCGGTGATGTCATCAAGGTCGCCGAAGGGAACTACTCCGATATGCACCATATAACCAGCTTGGATTCGGATAAATTTACCGCCACCCAGATGGTGGCCGTTACGAAAACAATCACCATCCAGGGCGGTTATAACACCGCGGATTGGAACACGGCTGACTCGGAAGCGTATCCAACCATCCTGGATGCCGGCAGCCTGGGAAGAGTGATGGTCATCAGCGGCACCATTTCACCTGAGATCGATGGCTTCCACATGACAGGCGGAGACTCATCGGGGCTGGGCGGGATGTTCTTTGGTGATGTAGGTGGGGCAGTTTACATCAGATCCACCTCTGCTGTAATCAGCCACAACCAGATTTACAGCAACACCGCCACCTGGTACGGCGGCGGGCTGTATCTCCTGTACAGCAGCGCCACGTTGAACGATAACATAATTTCAAAGAACGTTTCCCAGGAGCGGGGAGGCGGAGTGTACCTGGACAACAGCAACGCCATTTTACGCGGCAACACATTCCGGGGCAATATGACCGGCACCGAGGGCGGTGGTCTTTGTACATACTGGAGTGTGGCCGAAATTTCCGGGAATGTTTTTAAGAACAACACGGCTGACCATTATGGCGGCGGATTGTATCTATATGGAGAGGGTGGAACCCTGGGCAGAAACATATTTATGAAAAATCAAGCCCTGAGTGGCGGTGGTATCTATATGAGCTACCAGTGGGGTAGTGTGCCTACACTCAACAATACTGCGCTGGTAGGCAACCAGGCTGTTGAGGGAAGCGGGTTTTGGATTGGTGGGGACAAATCTCATACCATTCAAGCACGCCACACCACGTTCTATGATAATAAGGGTGGAGGAGAGGGCATCTATGTCGGGGAGAGCGCAACCCTGGCCCTGACCAATACCATCATCGCAAGCCATACTTTGGGTATCTCCGCAACTTCCGTAGGCACGGCAACCTTGAATACAACGCTGTGGTACGCAAACGGCACGGATCGGGATGGCAATGTCAGCCACATCAATGATCTCGCTGGCAACCCGCTCTTCACAACCGATGGTTACCACATTTATCCCGGTTCAGCTGCGCGTGATGCAGGTGTAGACGCTGGGGTGTCGGTGGACGTTGATGGAGGCGCCCGCCCGCAGTCTGGCGGCTATGATATCGGTGCGGATGAGTTCCAGGGCGTGTACCTGCCGCTGATACAGAAGTGAGATAATAGATAAGTTGCTGCATCCAGCAAGTGTAAATAATCCGAAGAGCGTCTGCGTGTCTGCATGGCGATCCAATCGGTATCCTTGATTCTGGGTTTATAAACCAGCAGAGGTGGTGTTTTGTGAGAGTTTTTCCACAAAACACCACCTTTTTCATTTCTACCATTGAACTGATCGAATCGTTTCCCCAAATTTTTACTTTTTATGAATTGTGTGGGATTATCGATACTGTGATTTCAGATAGGTAGGGCAGCTCCCTTATTAATGCCTGGTCGATCTGCTTTTTGACGGTGTGAATTTGAGAGAATTCTAGCTTTGGATCAACTAAAATGCTGCTCTCGAGATGCATGCTGTGTCCCACCCACCGCATCCGCAGATAATCTATTTCCCGCACTGCTGAGTTTTTGCGGATAGCTGATTCGGCATGATCCACAAAGTGAGGATCAATGGCATCCATTAAACGATACCACATAGCCACAATGGCATCCCGCGTGATAAATACAATTGCAATGCCAATAAATAAGCCAAAAATGGGGTCCAAAATTGGAACATTAAACCAGCTGCCGACGACTGCCGGGAGCACAGCTAATGAAGTGAGCCCATCCACACGTGCATGTCGTCCATCCGTAATCATTGCTTCAGAACCAATTTTTCTTCCAACCCGAATTTGTAAAACGGCGACGACTTCATTCCCGATAAAACCGACCAGGGCTGCAGCAATCACCCACCAACCATATGCAATCGGTTGAGGGTTGATCACCTTTGATACAGCTTCGACCAGGATGTATACAGCACTAAATCCAATCGAAAGTACAATAAACAAACCAGCGATATCTTCCGCCCGTCCGAAGCCATAGGTATAACGTCTCGTGGCAGCTCGCCTTGCGAGGACGAATGCGATCCAAAGAGGTATCGAATTCAACGCATCCCCAAAATTATGAACCGTATCTGCTAACAGTGCCACGCTGCCGCTGAAAATATATATGACAGCCTGGAGTAGGGTAGTAGTTCCAAGCAGTAATAACGCCAGTTTGATCGTACGTATCCCTAGTTCATTGTTATAGATTGCATCCTGCCGGCCTGGAAGTTCATGACTGTGTCCGTAC
>Ga0209013_10002847_pt1 | contig 15570 bp, 7 predicted proteins | sample Cruoilmetagenom2_FD_187291 | JGI IMG/M metagenome (GOLD analysis project Ga0209013, IMG submission 187291) | Oil polluted marine microbial communities from Coal Oil Point, Santa Barbara, California, USA - Sample 2 (SPAdes) (version 2) | ecosystem: Environmental > Aquatic > Marine > Oil seeps ... | reverse complement strand
TGGCCCTATTCCAAGGCGCCTGAATCCAATTTTTCGTGACCGCGAAGATTTGTCCTCTGCTGCGGACCTCACTTCGCAAATCAAGGAAGAGCTCGCTGAATCCGAGACCCTGATCGTGGTCTGTTCGCCTGCGGCAGCAAGCTCCTACTGGGTTAACGAGGAAGTTCGCCGGTTCAGGGAAATGGGGCGGGGCGACCGCATCCTGGCCTTGATCATCGATGGCGATCCGCAGGCCACAGACCCGGCGATTGCCTGTTTCCCGGAAACACTGGTGCAGTCAGCCGACGGCAGCCGTACCGAACCCCTGGCGGCCGATGTGCGCAAATATGCCGACGGTATGAAGCTTTCCAGCTTGAAGTTGGTTGCCGGGATCCTTGGAATCCGGCTGGATGAACTGCGCCGGCGCGACGCCCAGCGCCGGACCCGTAAGCGCATCATCTACTCCATATTCATTTTGATACTGGCTTCCATTGGCGGCTGGTTGGCCTATTCGGCGGCAACGTCCCGGGCGCATGTCAGGGCGCAGCGTGCCAACACCGAAGATCTGCTGGGTTTCATGCTGGGCGACCTGAAGCGCCTGGGCCCGATCGAGGGTTTGGAAATCATCCAGCCGGACGATGAATCGCAAGGGCAGCTGCATGAGCAGCTCGGTTTCGACGACAAGGACAATGAGCAGTTGGTGTCACAGGCGCTGGGCTGGCGCAAAGCCGGCATTGAACACCATCAGCGCGGTGAAATCAAAGCGGCGATGAAGCAACTCACTCAATCCCGGGCGGCCTTCATCGAATTATATCGGCGGGAGGGCAGCACCAGCCGCGCCTTGTTCGAGCTGGGACAAGCAGCGTTTTACGTTGGGTTAATCCATTTCGATCATGGAGAACTCGACGCTGCGGAAGAGTCCTGGGTCCGTTATGGCGCCATCACGCGTCGTCTGCTCAATTCCGAGCCAAGAAACGCGAAATACGTGATGGAGCTCTCATACACCTTGATGAACCTCGGGGCACTGGAACAATCGAGGCCTCTTCCCGATTCAACGAAGTCTCTGCAGTTGGTACAGTCCTCAGTTCAATACAACCAGATGGCCCTGGTGCTTGATCCTGGTAACCTGGAGTATCGAACCAATCTGGCCACTAACCTCGCCTGGTTGGCGGATGCCTGGTTGGAAAAATGCGGTCTGGGAAATGCCTTCAAGTTACGCAACAGGACCGTCGTACTCAGGCGGGAGCTCCATCTTGAATACCCCGGTGACATCATGCAAAAGCTGGAACTCGCCTATACGCTGAGTGGACTGGCCGGCGTGCAGCAACAGATGGGGCTGAACGACCCTGCCATAGCCAGCTACGAGGAGTCGGTGCAACTATTGCAGGAATTGCACGAGGCCGAGCCCGACAACGGCAACCTGGAATGGCAGTTAGTTTATAGATCAACGCGCCTGGCCAGGCACCTCATGTCTCTTGGATATACTGACGCAGCCTGGTCGATGCTCAGTCCCCTGCTCGAACGAGTGGATGCGCTGACAGCCTCGGCGGCCAATATCGACCATATGAGTGCTGTGGAATCCACCTGGTTCAGGCTGGACTATGCCAGGCTCCTGTTCCTTCGAGGTTATTCAAGTGATGCAGAGCGCTGGCTTGAGGATGTCATCAATCAGTTCGCACAGCTGATAAGTGAAAAGCCCGGTTACAGGGAAAGCCTGAGGGGGCTTGCGCACGCTTACTTTGAGTATTGGCAAGATTTTGGACAGAAGCAAGATTTGGATATCGAGGCCTTGCTGGAGGGATACCTGGCCAAACCGGAGGACGTTCAGAGTTGTCACGATGCAGATCTGGCGGCGCACCTGGCCATTGTCGACGGCGACCGGGAACTGGCCAAACGCTATACGCGATACGTCCTCGAGAGAGGTTATTTTGTATCGGACTTCGTCTCCTTCTGCCGTGATTTCGACTTGTGCACCGGGCCATGATGGCTTGGCGGGTACGTACAAAGTAAATTCATTAATAACGGTTACACCCGTTTCATTGAAACTGTCCATATTGACCAGAGCTTCAGCTGCCTTATCCAGCTTGATGCTAATAGTGGACTCTGATAATAGTGGGCACCCACAAACCGCACGAAGGACAATAGTAGCAGCGCAGCAGTAAGAAAAATAAATGAGATAAGGTTTTAAGCAAAAACGAGTATTTTCAAACACTGCATTTAAGCAATCAAAGTCGCAAAAAAATACTACGCGGCTGGACGTTTAATTTCATTGGATTAGCAGTCTCTTCATTTCTATATATGTTGCTTCAGGATTGCGAAGCGTGTGGTTCCAAAACCGGCACAGTCATGGCCGTGCTGTTCATCTTTTTTGCAGTACTTAGTTTGTTTCTATGGCGGCGAATGGATAAAACGCAGAAGGATGTGGTTGCCTTGGTGACTTATGGTGGGTCGATCATTGAGGGAGTCATCGCACGAAATTGGAATACCGGATCAGAAACCGGAAGCGACGCGTTAAGGCATGCCTTTGGTAAGAAGCCGGAATTGGTGGAATTGAGCAGGCTCAGCTGTAACTAGTCACGCATAATTTACGCAAAGGATTTTTACTACCAACAGAGGCATACGTATGTGCTTAGCGAGACATAGGTTACAGATTATTCCGGAGACATGGGAATTAGAGTTTGGCATTATTCTGAATGAAACGGGGAGAAAAACTGGTTTGTCAGGTTACCGCATAACCCTTGATTTCTGAAAAAATAGCTTTTATTCGTCTTATACTCTTTTTATCTCAAATCCAGTGATTCAATGATCCGGTATACCCGGATCTTTCGCGATCGACGCCTCGTGCTCTTCCAGCACCCTGTACAAGGGTGCCTCTACCCACGTGTCCTCGATGTAGTGGCGAAGACGCTCTTGCTCTTGCGGATCTTTCAATAGGTTGTAGATCGCAGGGTCGAGATTTGTGACGGCAGGCTCACCGATTCTCTCTATCTCCTTGAACAGCATTTTCCAGTTCCGCCATTTCACCGCGACGATTTCGTTGCCAATGTAGAACACTATCGACTCTCGAGCAGATTTCTGCGATTTACCCATGAGGAAGTCGGAATGGTCAGCACTGTCCATGACGCGATCGCTCGGGATATCAAGACCCAGCATAGCCGCCAATGTGGCGTACACATCCATTGCATGGACAATTTCATTGGACTTTTGTCTCGGCGGTATTTTGCCGGGCCAGCGGATCAAAAAAGGGACGCGAAAGGAACCCTCGTAACTGGTAAAGAGGCTACCTCGCCAGGGGCCGTTGAACCCTTCTCTGCCGACGCCCCCATAGCCCCCATTGTCAGACGTAAAAATGAAAATGGTATCGTCCTTGATCCCCAACTCCTCGATAGTATTCAGGAGTTCACCGATGTAGGTATCTGTCTGTGCGAGGATGTCGGCGAAATCACCGTTTCCAGTCTTACCCCTGGCATCGGGATGGGGATCATGAGGCGTATGTGTCTGCGTATAAGGAATGAAAACAAAGAACGGTTTGTCTTTGTTAGCTTTGCGTTGGATGAAGTCGAGCGCGTGATCAGTAATTTCTCTATCCATCGTCGCACGCTTTTGTCGACCATAGACTTCCAGTTCTTTGGGCTTCTCACCACGTTTGGCGGACATGACATGCATAAACCTGGCTCCCGCATCCTTTTGATACGAGGCACTGTCCGGCCAGAAAGACCTGTCCGATGACCTGGGGATTCCCCACCATTCATCGAAACCCTGATCGGTAGGAAAGCGGCCTGGGGTGTCCCCCAAATGCCATTTGCCGAACAACCCCGTCGCGTAACCGGCATCGGATAGCAATTCAGCCAGCGTGTACTCCGCCAAATTCAACCCGTACCATGGATCTTGCGGCGGAGCATCACTGCGTAACCGTGTGCGTATTGCGTAGCGGCCGGTCATCAACGCTGCGCGTGACGGTGTGCACTCCGCGTCCACGTTGTAGTTGGTCAGTTGCAAGCCTTCATGCGCGATGCTATCGATATTTGGCGTAGGGGCCCCACGAATTTCGCCGCCACCATAGACGCCAGGTTCCCCAAAACCAAAATTATCCATCAAGACCAGGACAACATTGGGCTTGCGCTCACTCCCAAGTGCAGCCAGGACCGGCGGCACTGAGGCAATCAGGACTAACAGGACGGCAGCCATTCTCGCGCTTCGAATGTACTCGCACATTGTGATCTCCATCAACGCTTTTTCGGAATGGAGTCTACTTCAAACGCTCTGCAAATCACATTGGCATTCAATATCCGCCTGAATAAAGGGGCCAGCGCGCTTATCGGACATTGCGAACACGCAGCTCAGGTTTCCGATATACATTGACTCAGTGCGGCCCACACCGCGAGAATGTGCAGGGGCTAAAAAGCCAAATAACAAGCAGAGGAAGTGATCATGAAGGAACCTGTGTTGGCGACAATTTCAAATTTCGCCAATCATAAGACGATATGTTTGTGTTTATCGTTGCTTGTTTTTTTTGCGATACCCGTAGAAGCAAAAGATTCCCAGCCGAATATTCTGTTTATTGTGGCTGACAATCAACCCGCCTCGATTTTGGGAGCTTATGGGAATCCGGATGTCCGCACACCTAATATTGATCGCCTTGCCAATGAAGGCCTGCGTTTTACCCGCGCTTTCGCGGTACATGGCATGTGTTCACCAACACGTGCAACGTTGTTGACAGGGCTCCTGCCAGCTCAACATGGAGTCCAGGATTGGCTCGATGATGAAGAGATGACGAACTGGCCCAGTGACTGGAACGCTATCAGAGAGTATCGAACGCTGCCGTACACACTCAAGAATCGAGGGTACCAGACCTCACTAATCGGCAAATGGCACCTGGGTCAGCCACGGCCGCCGGGCGAGTGGTTCGATTATTGGGTGACCTTCAATTTAGGCCATACCATCGATTTCTGGGATAACGAAATCAATGACAACTCCAGGAAATACAAATTGGAGGGCCAGCACAGTGTTGATTTTTTTTCAGATAAGGCCGTGGAGTACTTGGAATCCTACGATCACCAGAAGCCCTTTTTTCTCATGGTTACCTACAACGGTCCTTATATGAACCCACCGACAAATCTCGGCGCCGCCAGGAACCGGCACTACGCATATTATGAGAAAAAAGAGTTCCCCTCGTTTCCCAGGAACAGGGTTAACGAGACGGTACTCGAAGAGGCAATGGTGCCGGACCCGGAAGAATGGTATTTGAATTTGGCTCGAATGCATAACGACCCGAAAACGATGGCTAATGCGGCGTCACAAAACACAATGGTCGACGATGGCGTGGGTCGTTTGTTGGAAGCGCTAAAAGACAATGGCCTTGCAGAGAACACTTTGGTGATATACACCAGCGATCAGGGCAATTTTTTCGGCCAACATGGTTTGTGGGGGCATACTGATTTTTCATTTCCGGCGAGCATGTACGAGACCGCGATGAACATACCATTGATCGCTCACTATCCGGGGGTCATTGAGAAAAGCCAGGTAAGTGATTTGTTCATTGGTCAATACGACCTCATGCCGACCATCCTGGATATGGCCGGAGTTAATGTGGAAATACCTAATTCCCCTGGCCGGAGTTTTGCCGAACACCTAAAAGGGAACGAACTCACCTCATGGGGCGATGCAGTGTATATGGATCAAGAGGCAACCCGGGTAATTCGAACCAGTCAGTATTCATATTGGAAACGGATGAAAGGTACGGGTCAGCACGAACTCTACGATATACAGAAAGACCCCGGGCAAGAAAACAACCTTTACGGAAACCCCGAGTATGCTGAAGCGGTTTCAGAACTGGATAGAAGATTAACCCAATTCTTCGATACCTATTCCAATGCTGAATATGATCTCTGGCGGGGCGGTACTGTGAAGGGATCTACAGAATCTGTCGAGGTTTATAAGTCCCTGTACGGCGAACAATGGAAGCCAGAGTCGAAAGTCAGGCCCGCCTTCAAGGAGAGCAACTTTTAATCCGATGGTCGAAGGTTCAAACCCTGCACGACCCACCATTATCTTTCGTTTTTACGTATTTTCCTTCACGCCCGCCCGACGCAGTATTTTCTGATTTCTTTCGGTTTGCGGATTATAGCGATCCCAGATTACCTTCATGGCCATGAGGGCAAGGGGAACATGCAGCATAAAAACTGTCAGCGTAATCAATGCCTCACCTGTTGCCCAGTTTACAGACCCGCCGGGGAGAATCTCGCCGGTTCCGATCTGATAAGGGATCACGTAATACTTCAACAACACAAAAGGCATCGCGGTGCCGTATACAATCAATCCCAACGGCGCCAAAAGTGTTTTTATGGTTTTGGCCCGGTCGATATCGCACGGCGGTGGCCGATGCAGGCGCATGCGGTAGCTCTTTTCTTCACGGCTGACCTTGCCGTGCGCCGAAACGGCAAAAATGACAGCTATGCTTACCACGGTGCCAATCACTGCGGGGTAATATTCCGGCATATCATAAATACCAAGATAATCAATGGTTGCCGGTATCACATTCATGAAGAAGCCCGAGAACATGCCCCAGAAGGCCGCATCTCTTGTGATGCGTTTGCTCCAAATGCTCATCAGGCCCACCGGCCCCCAACTGGATGCGAAAACGGTTCCGATGAACAGCATGAACCAGAAAATGTTGGGTGGAAAAAAGTAGCAACAGACCAGCACGATCAAACTGGTAATCAGCATGATTTTGCGGGTTGTGTTCACGGTATGTGCAAGCGGTTTTCTGCCCATATCGTTGCTGACGCTGAACCCTACGAGTGACAGAAACGTGGACGCTGACGACAGGGCAGCAGCCACAATACCCGCCAGCAGGAAAGCACCCAATACTTCGGGCACCATCGATTTCGCGGCCCATATCAGGACAGTTTCAGACGGTGAGATATCCGTTTTCGCCAGATTCATCAGCCCACCGATCCCATAGACCAGCATTTGCAGTACAATCACGCAAAAACAGGCCAGGATGGCAGCACGCAATACGACATGTTCGTCACGCGCCATCAAATGACGGCTCGCCTGCCAGGGGCCAACCGCGTACACAAGGGCCCAGGCAATATCCATGACCACCGCCCAGATCACGTAATCCAGCGGTGTTGGCCAGTCGGTGCCTTCGCCGATAGTACCCGTCCATGAGGCAATGCCTGCCTTGCTTTCCAGGCGCGCCATATCCGTGACCGCCGTGCTGATGCCGCCGAAACCATCCACGAGATATGCAACAAAAAAGACCGTTGCGGTCATGAATAACAAAAACATCAGCGTGTCGGTGATAATCACACCTTTGGATCCGGCATACATCGTGAAGAGCGTGTAGCTGAACCAGGAAGTGATCAGGCTCGCGACAAATGGCAGGCCCGCGAGATCGGACAGCAGAAGAGCCGCGCCCTGGGTCACGATCAGCAGGTAGCCGCCCAGGCCCAGAATAATGGTGAACCCGGCAAACTGTTGCAGACGGCGGCTCTGAAAGCGGTGCCCAAAATAGTCCGCCACCGTTGGTGCACGGCTGCGCCGTAAATAGACTCCGAAAAACAGTGCGCCAAGCATGTAGCCGGTTACGGCAATACCGGGAAAAAGCAAATAGGCGCCAAACTGGCCGTCGTAGGTAAACGCCGCCTCGCCCATAAAAATGGAGGTACTCATGACACTGGCAACCAGGGTTCCCAGGATCAAAAGTGTAGGTGCTTGCCGACCGGCGACAAAATAGTCGTCCAGCTTTTTAATGCTGCGTCCGGCATAACTGCCGATCACAATATAAATCAAAATACTGACGCCGATCGTTACGGTAAATAGGTCCATGGTTGCCCTGCTATGTGGCCGCGTGCCGGCCCTAATATTTGCCCGAATTTGCCTTCAGGTCCAATTTTATTGTTCTGTCACAGTCCTTTATGCAGATATTGGGCATGTTGGGAAGCATGAGAGGTGTACAAAAATTTGTCATCATAAATGGGGCCGGATACATATAGGAAATTGTGTCCGGCCCCATTATTGGCTCAGGTCAACTCGGTGACTGCGCGGTGGCCCTGTTCGACCGCCGTTTCGAACATGGCGTTCGCGCCTGCGTCGGCGTTCGCGATCGCGATGCGGCCGAAACGCTTGCGGGCGCGCATGTGGGGATAGCGCTCGTCATCGTCATCCTCATAGACGGGGTCAAAGAGCGGGTTGTACCAGGTGTACGCGTAGCCGTGGGGCCAGCGGTTGACCGTAATGCCTTCAATGTCCCGGGCCGGGTCGAATCCGCCGGCGGCGAGCATGCCGGTGAGCTGACTGCGAATGTTGCGCTCAATGGTCTCGAAGGAAGTCGTGAGCATTTCGCGGCGCCCGATTCGATTCTGTTCGCGCAACGTCAGCCCTTGATTGGATCGATGCGGGAAGCGCTCCATGTGGACGGTGATCGGGTCATCGGGATCCCTGGCGAATGAATAACCTCCGAGGCTAACGGGGAAGTCGAGCATCGCATTGATGTGGTAGCTCCCGGGTGCAACTGCGGCGCCGATCCCCAACTTCTTCCACGCCTGCCAGTTGCGCAACGCGACTGTCGTGTAGAGCATCGGCGTCTTGACCTGATAGGCGAGGGCCTCGCTTTGGGGGGCGGGTAGCTCGGGACACAGGTACGGAATCATCGCGTTGTCGCAGGCGAGTACACAGGAGCGAGTGTTTACGCGATACGCGCTGCCACCGCGCACGTAGGTAACGAGGACATGCTTTGCCGACACGGGGTCTCCGTCGTGCTCCACAGCTACGACGGTACTCTCCAGGCGCAGCCGAACGGGGGAGTCTGCACGGTCGAGTTTTGAGTAGTCGAAGCGAGCCGTCACCACGTCCTCCATCGTCGTCCCGGGCGCGACCGCCGGAATCATCCCGCGCACCAGTAGACGAGCGATCGAAGCGTTGCCGTCGGGAAAGTGGTGGATGTAAGGCTCTGATTCACAGGAATCAGGCAGCCCTGCGGCATCCCAGCCCGGCAGGCCCGCATAGTCAATCGCGTCAAACGCCGGGGTGGCCTCGATGCCCACACCGGAGTCAGACGTGAGATCCTGCAGGACGGCGAAGACTTCGGGCTCGCGAATGTTCAGATGCTTGCCCAGGAAGTCCCGATAACTGAGGGTGTAGAGATACTCCGCTTTGGCATTGGTCGGGATTTCAGGTATCTGATCCCGGTCGTTGACCAGCAGGCGCAAGAATTCGCGCCTGGCAGGCTCTGAAATCGGCATCTGTGCCACCGCTTCTCTTGGTGAGAGTGCAGACAGGGCCAAGGGGAGGTAGCTCAGGGGTCCCAGGTCGAAGGGAACGATCCGGTCGACGCCCCAGTTTTCGCGATTGAAATGGATGCCAGGCCCGAGCCCGTTTCGCTTGTAGAACCCCTGGTCGTAGGCGGTATCGAAGCGCTCGATGTCGACACCGAGATCTCGTAACAAGCCCTTCACCACATCGGGGTATCCCGACGGCGCTTCGAGGGTCTGATTACCCCCGTAACCGATGAGCGTTCGACCACCGACCTGAAATTCGTTGCGTCTTGCGTGTCCCCCGAAATCATCGTGGTTGTCGAGAATCAGGATGCGAGCTTTGGGCTTCTCCTTCAAGAAGAAGTGCGCCGCCGCCAGACCGCTGAAACCTCCCCCCACAACGGCGAGGTCGTAGGTTTCGGAGTCGGGTCTCTGGATTGTTCCCCAATCGCGCCGACCCGTGCGCGTGAGCTGATGGGCGACCTCGAAGGAACCGACGTGGCTCCCGCGGAACCCCGTCAGTGCCGGTGGATAGCCAGCCGCTCCAGTGTGTTCCTGTGCAAATAACGGATTGTGTTGCGTACACAACGCACCGGCCGCCAGTGCGCCCATCCCATGCAGAAGATCTCTGCGGGAGATGGTGCGATCCATCCCAAGATTGCGGTCTCTCGATCTCATCCTCTCATCCTCTCGTGATTTTGAGGCACCAGCCTGTATCCGTTTTGGGACATAAGATCACTTGGACTCCTTCGGGCACACATAGGCCTTTTTTCCCGATCACGGCTGGCTTCCCTGCGCTCGTCTTGTAGGCCACTGGCGTATGTGAAGAATAAAAGCTACTTATCCAGAAAGCAATGGATGTGGAATAAATGGTGTCGGGGTAAAGTGCCAGGGTAAAAAACAGTTGTATTACCCACAACTGGGTAGATTTTCACTTGTACCAGCTGTTAGAAGATCACCAAACGTCAATTGAATGAAACTTGGTACACCGGCCCTTGTACATACTGTTAACATAATAAGAATGGAAACGATCACTAATCTGAAAGTCGCCTGTGTAGTAGCACTCATTTGTGCATTCACCCATGATGTCGACGCACAATGGTCCGGCCCGGTTGAGAATGAGCTTGTCATAGTTGGAGGCTGGTTGTTCGATAGCGTCAGTGGCGAGCGAAAACCGAATCCGGGTATCGTCATCCGGAATGGCAAAATCACCATGGTTGGCCCGGCATCGGCAATAGAATCGTCCGGCATTGCCATCATCAACGAGCTGGACTCTGAGATGACAATTTTACCTGGCATGTTCGATTTGCACGCACATTACAACTACGACCTGGTAGACCAGGGCAGGGTGGAGGAGGTCAAGTACACCGGGATTGTTTTTCTGGCCAATGGCGTAACCTCGACCTGGACCGCCGGCGAATTTTATCCGCAACGCGTGCTGAAGCAGCGCGATCTGATTGACGGTGGCAAAGAAACCGGTCCCCGCTTGTTTGCGTCCGGCCCTTACATGGGAGGGTTTCGGTGTGAGTACCAGGTCGAGACCGCTGATGACGATTGTATTGCCTGGCCCAACGACATTACGGAATCGGAGATACGTGCAGAGGTCGATTACTGGGCGGACCGGGGTGTTAACAGTATAAAGATCAAGCAGGCAACACCCATTGAGGCCGGGATCCTAATCGATCAGGCGCATCAACGAGGCATGACCACGTCCGGACATTTGTCTAATTATGCCTGGACCTATGACGTCGATCCACGCGAAGCCATAGCAATGGGCCTCGACCGGCTGGAGCATAACATCACCCTGGGCAATGGTGGCCCGCGCAGTTCAGAACTCGATGAGGTCATCGAATTGCTGCTGGGCAAAAAGGTCTTCTTTGACGCCAACCTGCAAATGTACGGTAGCACCCACCTGCGTGCGGAACTACCGGGCATGGTGTGGACAGATGAAGCACAATATTTCACGCCCTATGCACAGGAGTTGCTACAAAAACGCGGCCCACCCCCACCAGAATCTGATCCTGCGGAATTCAATCAGCGATTGGTCGAATTACGCAAGCTTCACGAGGCTGGCGGCGCCCATCTTTTGATCATCGGCACGGACGAACCAGTCTACACGTCACTGCTGCCCGGATTTGCCTACCATCGGGAGCTCATGGCCATGGTATTCGCGGGAATTCCTGCTTCCGATGTTCTGAAGGCAGCTACTATCAATGGCGCCAGGGCGCTGGGCGTCGATGACAGGCTGGGTTCCATTGAAACAGGTAAGTTGGCAGACCTTGTTGTTGTCAGGGGTAACCCACTGGCGGACATCACGACAGCCCGTGACATTGAGTTGGTCATCAAGAATGGTGAAATCTACCGGCCGGGAGAATTGCTGTCTCGGGCAAAAGCCAAGATTGGCCCTGGCGGTCCGAATGATCATGCTGATTGGGTGTTACAGGTAAAGCCGCTGCGCTAAAAAATGGAGATTGCTGTGACTGATCACATTCGTATCGCGAGACTTCCATTACTGCTGTTGTTTGGTTTTGTACTGGCTTCCACGGTACTAGTTTCCTCGGCACTGGCTGAATCCACAAATAAAGAAAAGCCCAACATCGTACTTGTCTTAATGGACAATTTTGGTTACGGCGAAATCGGTGTCTATGGCGGTGGCGTCCTGCGTGGCGCGCCTACTCCCCGTATTGACAGTCTTGCGGACGAAGGATTTCAGTTAACCAATTACAACGTTGAGGCAGAATGCACACCGTCACGTGCAGCCTTGATGACGGGACGATATGGGATTCGCACCCGGCAACGCCCGGAAGGCCCACCCAGGGGTATATGGTACGGCATCACCAAGTGGGAGATCACCCTGGCCGAGATGCTGTCGGATTCCGGTTACGCGACGGGCATGTTTGGAAAATGGCATTTGGGAGACGCCGAGGGCCGTTACCCCACGGACCAGGGTTTCGATGAATGGTATGGAATTCCCAATTCATCTGATCAAGCCTTCTGGCCCGATAGCGACAGCTTTCAGAAGGACGCTGGTGTCAAGTTCACCCGAATCATGACGGCGAAGCGAGGCCAGAAACCAAAGGAACATGAAGTTTATGGCCGCGCCAAGCGCGCGACCATAGACCGTGAAATCACCGATCACGCGATCGACTTCATCAAGCGTAAGGCCAAGGCCAAGCAGCCATTTTTTGCCTATCTCCCCTATACGCAAACTCATGAGCCGGTCGACGCTCATCCCGATTACAAGGGCAAAACCGGAAACGGAAGCTTTGCTGATGTTTTGGCGCAGACGGATGCCTATGTAGGTGAACTCCTGGATACGATCGATAAGCTGGGGCTAAAAGAAAACACGATATTTATCTTTACATCGGACAATGGTCGAGAAGGTATAAAAAGATCGTTTGGATTCACCGGGCCCTGGCGTGGAACCATGTTTTCTCCCTATGAAGGTTCATTACGTGTTCCTTTCCTGATCCGCTATCCCGGTAAAGTCCCTGCCGGGAAAGTCTCAAACGAAATCGTTCACGCAGTCGATGTGTTTGGCACCTTGGCCAACTTCACGGGAAACGAGATCCCGCAAGACAGGATACTGGACGGTGTTGACCAATCTGATTTCCTGATGGGCAAGTCGGAGAAATCCGCCCGGGAATCCGTCATCATTTACATCGGCAACGAACTCTTTGGCGTGAAATGGCGCAATTGGAAAATGCTTATCAAGGAACTCGATGAAGAGAGCTATGCGATCCAGAAGATGGCTTATCCGTCCATCTACAATCTGATAATAGACCCAAAAGAAGAACTACCCGAGGCCTTCTATCTCGATGACACCTGGGTAGACACTCCCCTGTGGCAAGTCATAGAAGATCACCAAGCTTCGATTGAAAAGGACCCTGGTACACCGGACCCTTGATAATCAAATGAAAATGGCGCGCCCGAGAGTGCCAAACTATTCGTTCAGGCTGATAATCAGTTCGTCGTGAGAAACCTGTAGGTTCTCCGGAACATCAAGATAGATGCCATCGTTGGACAGATGATCCACCATACCCTTTGTATCGCGATGATTCCCGGCATTAAAAACAACTAGCTGTGAATTCCATGAGTGTTGTATACACTGGCCATCCAATATTCTATGAGCGCGCCAGTCAGAATTTGTAAGAGCGAACCTTGATTGTGAAAAATGTCGTGCCACCAAGCGGAAGTGCTTAGCTCTCTTCAGGACACGCTCAAGCCATCCCTGGGCTCTAATCGGCTGTTCCCGACAGCCCGATTGTCCCGAAGAGAGCTAAGCACTTCCGCTTCCCAACGCTGGGTTGTTTCATTCGCATGCTGTCCTGACGTATTAGCGGGAGGTGCCGGGTCCTTGCAGGTAGACACCCGGGACCTCCTGGAGAGGAAAGCAAGTACTTATTGCTTGTATTGCGCATGATTTTAACCATCGGCGTATCAGGGAGAGATCGGTTAGCTGTTTGCAGCACAATCGGGCTGTCGGGAACAGCCGATTAGAGCCCATGGATGGCTTGAACGTGTGCTGCAAACAGCTAAGCGATCTCTCCCCCTGCCACGGTATTTTTCGCGAATAATGTTTGCTCCTGAAAGGCGCGGTAATCGAGGGAATTGGATGTCTGTTGTAAACAACGTTGCTGGAATTCACAGCTAGTGGGGCATTACCGGCGCCAGTATTTCCCGAATGGGTTCAAGCTGCGACTCGTAATGCTTCCAGAATTCGACTGCGTCGGTGTAAATCGGCTCTCTTACCTGTTCGGCACTCGCTGTATTGACAGGCCGGGCATTCCGGTGGAAATCCAGGCATGCGCCTTCCCACGGCAATTGGCAATAATCAAGCAAACGCCGGGCCTGACCCTCCAGGTCTGCAACGACGTCCTCGTATTGCACCCTTAGCACCCGGCCCGGCAGGACTTCCTGCCAATGATCCATGATTCTGATGTATTCAAGGAAGTATTCGGCAAAATCAACCAGGTCATATGTCTGGTTTTTCCCCTGCGCGTACAGCTGGCGGTAGTTCGCAACACAAGTGCCCATCGGATGCCGGCGCGCATCGATAATCTTCGCATTGGGCAAAATCATGCTGATCAATCCGACGTGTGAAAAGTTGGCCGGCATTTTGTCAGTGAAACAGGGCAGGTCCAGCCCGCGATGCGCCCTCGAATGGTAAATATAGGCCTTACCGAGCGATTCGAGTTGCTCTTCGGTCAACTCGGACATCACCTCCGGGTAGCGCAGCCCATCCGGGCGTTGCCGGCCCAGCGATGACGACAGCATAACGATATACGGTAATTCCCCCGTGCCTTCGACCATGCTGTGACTCGCCAGTATCTGCTCGAGCAGGGTTGAACCTGAGCGCGGCATGCCGAGAATGAAGATCGGCGTGTGCTGCAAAGCCGGGGCCGGAATCCCGCGATCCAGGAAATCGCCGGTGAGCCGTTCAATGATGGCATCGTGCTTCACCTCTGTTTGCGCCGGGTCGTAGTTAATCCGCTCGCGCTTCAGGGAATTTCCCAGGCAGTAGTCCTGCCAGGCCGCATCGAAATTGCCACGCGCCTCTGAGGTCCTCGCCAGGGCAAAGCGCAGGGCAATTTCGGAATCGACACCGAGATCGTCCGACGTGATTTGGCTGTGAATCGTTTGTATCTGTTCGTCTGACAATTGGTAGCCCCTTAGGCTGGCCAGGCTCCACCAGGCATCGCCGAACTCCGGTTGCACCGCCGTGCATTTTTCATAGGAGGCGATGGCCTCAACCCTGTTGCCGGCAATACGAAGCATGTGGCCCTGTCCCGCCAGCGCGTGCGGATCCCCGGGGTCTAAATGTAGTGCAAGCTGATAGGATGCAAGCGCATCGGCGGACCTGCCAATCACGGCCTGGGCGTCCCCGAGCAAGCGAAAATTATCTGCGACCTTGTCATTCAGCGAAACCGCGTGTTCGAATATCTCGACAGCCTCCGGAAAGCGGCCTTGTTCGACAAGAAACCGGCCCAGGTCGATGTGTGACAAATATTCATTGGGCGAAAGGTTGATAATGCGACGCAACAGTTTTTCGGCAACAACGGATCTTTCACAATCGCTGGCAATACGGGCCAGCATGCGCAGGATTTGGGTATTATCCGGTTCCCGTCGCAGCAACTCATTGCACAGCTGCTCGGCGCCCGCTCCATCACCTTCGCGCAGCAGTTTGTCTGCCTCGAGCAAGTTGCTGGCGACGGGTGACCGTTGCAGGAATTCTCGATGGGCGGCTTTAGCTTCAACCGGTTTCCCCAGTTGCGCCAAAGCATTGGCCAGACCGCTGTATGCTGTGGCCTGGCTGCCATCGAGATGAATG
>Ga0209013_10002846_pt1 | contig 15570 bp, 13 predicted proteins | sample Cruoilmetagenom2_FD_187291 | JGI IMG/M metagenome (GOLD analysis project Ga0209013, IMG submission 187291) | Oil polluted marine microbial communities from Coal Oil Point, Santa Barbara, California, USA - Sample 2 (SPAdes) (version 2) | ecosystem: Environmental > Aquatic > Marine > Oil seeps ... | reverse complement strand
ATAATAGTGCAGATATGGTATTAGGACAACCATCTGAAACGTTTATAGATTATCGAGTCAACCCATTTAAATCCTTAACTGGAGAAAGAGCATTATTGAAAACTGACATTTTACCAATTCTTGATGATATCAGAGAAATAAGATTTGGTGTTGAGACATTTATTAATCTCTATTATCAGGCAAAGGGTAAACGGATTAAATATGTTTTAATGAAAGGACTAATACACCCTACAAAATATTCTAAAACTACTTCAATTAAAGCCACTAAAGAATATATTAGTGAAGGTCAGGAGATTGCATTAACTATATTGGAAAACTTTGATTTAATAACTCAACGAATTGAATATTTAATGGCAAAATCAAAAGGAGAGGCAAGAACTAAATTTTCGACCTTACAAAAAGAGATTAACGAAAAGATAATGATACTTAAAGATAAAATGAACATGTAAATCGATGGACCTTTTAACTATCTGGTTTTAATAAATATGAAATCTCCTCCTTCATCTCCTGTTTTTTGGATTGTTCCATATTGTGGGACGTTATCACTATTATTCATAACTGCAATCCTGAAGCTTGTAAACAACTGTAACGATGAGGTGTATTTCTGATCGTTTTGTTCCAACCGTTTAATTAAGTATTCAATAAAGACACTTTTATCGGGTACTTCATTTAACATTCCACTTGTTATTGCTTTTCTACTGGTTAACTCATAAATTTGATTTATTGCTGAAGGAGCGTCATAAAAAGCTTTTCGGGTCTTAAATATTCCTCCCCCAAAACAGGCATCTGCAATAAGTAATGTGTGCTTGGATTTTATATCTCCCAGATATTCTTGTATGGTTGTATTTCTTAACCAATTGGCTGTACTCGTTGTTTTTGCATTTACCGGAAGCCAATAACCTGTCTCACGTGCTGCATCCCAATAACCATGACCTGCATAAAACATCAATAAATTATCAGACTCTTTGATTATAGTAACCAAATCATCCATCTTATCAATAATTTCACTCCTGGTAGGGTTTTTAAGAAAGAAAACGTTCTCAGGTTTAAAATTATATGATGATGTGAGGACCTGTTGTAGTCTGGTAGCATCATTAATTGGCTGACTTAATTTATTGATATGATGATAATCATCTATCGCAATGATAAGTGCATAATATTTACCAATTGATGGCCAACTTATATGTATAGAATTATTATTTATACTTGTTTTTTGATTATTGTCATTCTGGGTAGTTACAGAAGGATTATTAGAAAGTTCGGAAGCTATTATTTCCCAATTAACACTCTCAAAAGCCTCGTAAAGAGCATTATTTATTGCTATTTGCGCATATTCAAATTCGTTTTCCGTGCCACCTTCTTCTTCATATCCACCTGCAATTTGTGATATAATTTCATGTTTACTGCTAAAGATTTCTAAATCAAATTTAGTAGTAGCGGTCCACCCTTTTCCCGATAGATAATTAATTGCACATAATACCACATTCAAATTAATTTGATTATTGCTTTCCGGAACTACTTGTAAACCTACATTGGATAAATATTGCATAAAAGCAACTGAAATACTTTGTTGTATTTCAGTTACAGTAGCAATTACAGGAGTTTTAAAAGGGTTTGCATCATATTGTCTGAGCAAATTATCTATTGCCGGAGACTTGATATTTATTTGTACAGGCTTGAGATTTGAAACCTTATACGATGGTTTATATTTTTGCAGATCAAACTCAATCTCTGTTTTTTGTCCAAACACATTGTAATTTGAACAAAGAAAAATGAGTAGAGATAAATAGAAAATTTTCATTCTTTTCTTTTAAACAAAACCTCACCTGTGTTAGTCAACCGCGACAACTAACATGCCTGAAACAGATTATCAGCCTCTTACCAGAGGCGCAACTAAACTGTATTATTAATTGTTTATTAAACGAATAGCCTTTGCGGTAACTGTGGTTTTAACAATGCTTATTTTCTTCCCACCCGAAGATATATCTGTAGATCTAACAGGAACAATTAATGCATCAGCACCTTTGGCTTTAGCTTCTGCAATCAAACGATATGTAGCCCAACGGCGTGCTAAAACCTCTGGATCCACAGGAATTATACTTACATAACTTGCTTTTCTAAGCAACCTTTTGTCTATGTTTGTGCTGGAGATCACATCTTGTGATAAATATCCGAATCTCAGCATCCCGGACTCCAATACATTTAAGCCTTTGAGTTTTTTATAGCGCAGCACAAATTCATAATTCTCTCCAGTAGATATCAGTTTCTTCGCATTAAAATTAACGGTTGCGCTGGCAGTGATGACATCAATTATTTCATAATCATCTCTTTCTAAATTAAGTTCCTCAAGGGATGCAATGTCAACCGTGTTACGTGCTACGACAGCAGCCGTAGGAGCACATGAATTAAAAAACATCGTCATACCCATACCGGTAATTAGTAGAAATAAGAAACATTTTCTTTTCATAATAATTAATTTGAGAAATGCTTACTCTATTCGTTTTTCAGCTACCACGCCTCGTCCATTTTTTGATAGCTTTGCGAGGTATTTGCTATTGTTCTGTCATATAAATGTAAAAACTATAATCTCATTTTTTAACTTTATTCCTGTAAATTTTAACAACTATTTGCACAACGAAATTGATTGTGGTTTAAGGTTGGAGTTCCAAAGCCATAGAACTTCAAGGTGTAAGTCAGGCTAAAAAGATCTTCAATAATCCTGAAAGTATCTACATATGTATAAAGTATATTTTAACGATCGAGTAGTATATTTTGGTGATGATCTTGCCAGGTTTAATGAGAAGGAGAAGGGCCTGTTTTACAGGTTTGAAGATAGCAGGAAACTGCAGGAAACTGTGTTGAACTTCTTCTCCTCTGATCAGATCCGGGAGCTCTATCTCATACACGAGGACCTCCCCCTGCTGCAGAAGGAGTTCCGGGCCTGTTTCACCCTCATCGAGGCTGGAGGGGGGGTGGTGTTTAACCGGAAGGGAGATTTCCTGACCATTAAACGCAACGGAGTATGGGATCTGCCCAAGGGAAAGTTGGAAGAGGGGGAAGATTTTGAAGCGGCAGCCCTCAGGGAGGTGGAGGAGGAGACCGGATTGAAGAAATTGGTGACTGTTCAGCCCATTATCTCCACCTACCATACTTACCCGATGAAGGATCAGATGGTGCTGAAAAAGACACAATGGTTCGAAATGCTTTATCCGGGTAAAAAGGAACCTCTCCTGCAGGCAGATGAGGGTATCACAAAGCATAGGTGGGTGAAACCGGGAGAAGCTGATTTTCTCAGGAAAAACAGCTATGGGAGTATTTTGGACGTGCTTGGCATCAGGGAATTACTCTGATCAGATTTCGCCCCTGGAACGCATGATTCGAAACAGTTGCTGCTCGAAACCATCCGAAGGAAGGGATGAAGGGGAAAGGACCAGATTTCCGTCCGGACCAATGAGGTAAGCTGTGGGGAAAGCTTTCACAAGAAAATCCGACAGGATACCCGGCTGATCCTCATAAAAGAATGTCTTCCAGCCATATCCGTTACGGAGCATAAAATCACTTATTTGTGACTTCTCTTCGGTCACCATCACCGTCACCACCTCCAGATATGCAGCGTGTTTTAAGTGGAAGGACTGAAGAAAAGGATACTCCATCATGCAGCCGTAATGTTCAGGGGTACAAAACATGAGGTAAATATATTTGCCTGTAAAGTCACCTGGAGTACAAAGGTTCCCTTCCATGTCCGGTAGTGCGAATGGAGGGGGAGGATGACCGGTCATCAGGCTGGAGAGTTTCTCTTTTACCTGGGAAGTATAGATGGCATAATCTGGAGATACCGGATTCACCTCCATGGAATCCAACAGGATCAAGATGGCCTTCTTGTGGAATTCACCCGTATAGAAGAGCCTTGACAGCTCCTGAAGGAGTACCATATCGGTTAGCGTGTCATTCCAGACCGCCGGGTGTTGTCCGATGATATACCTTACACTGTCAAGATTATGGGTGCGGTTGATGTGGTTGATAAGCCCCTTTCCATCGGGCGTCCTGGAGTAGTAAAACAGGAAGTCTTTGAACATGGCATTGAACAATTCCAAAAAACCGGGATGTGATTCCATTACTATTGGGCCCAGGTAATTCCGACTAATGCTCTCAAGTCCTGTTATTCCCTCATTCAGCTTCAATACCCCATATTTGTATCTCCTGTAGTTCTCAAAAAAGAGGGAGGAGTCACCGTAAAATGGCTCTTCAATGATTCGGACAACGGAATCCACATCACTCTTTTTCCCCAATCTTCTGTTCATGATCACACCATCATTTGCACTGTAAAAAGCAGAATCAAATTGGGCTATCAAATGGTTTATATCCCTGGTTGGGTCCTCCTCCAGATGGGTAGTCAGGGAAGAACGGGAAAGGACTCTGAGGGGAACATCAATGGGATGATAAAACGGAGAGATACGCTCGGCAAATGATTTCTCCCTGTACACAGGCAGATCCACCTCATAGTGGTATCCAGGTTCAACATAGAGGTAGGCCCTGTACACCCCGGTTTCAAAATGGATCACCCTTTCGGTTTCCACATCAAAGGTATACTCAAAATTGCCTTCATTGCTGCATTTCACAGCTTCGACATACCGGGGGATGGAGATGAATGGATTTCGGTCCATGGTGATTTGAATGGACTTTCCGCTGTATTCGGAATTCTGACTATGGACGGAGACCGACTGACCCAAAAGAGATCCACATCCCCACAAAAACAACCAACAAACAATCCCAAATATGCGCATTAGAGGTACTCCTTAATATCTATTCCGGAAGGAAGGAACTGGGAAGCATCCCCTCCATTGCGGATGATGTCCCTGATAATGGTTGAATTGATAGGGGTGTGCTCGGGTGATGTGAGGAGGAATATGGATTCCACCGTGGGCAACATTTTTTTGTTAATCTGGGCTATGGCGCGCTCATATTCAAAGTCAGCTGAAGTCCTGATTCCCCTGAGCATGTGGGTCGCTTTCACCTTCCGGCAATAATCGACCGTAAGGCCTTCAAACGAATCGACGCTCACCTGCTCATACGACTTAAAAACCTGGGTTACCATTTCTACCCTTACTTCAATTTTCAACAGTGGTTTTTTGATGGAATGAATTCCGATGGCCACAATGACCTGGTCGAAGAGGTCAAGAGCGCGGAGCACGATATTTTCATGTCCTATGGTGAACGGATCGAATGATCCTGGGAAAACAGCAACTTTTTGCATCCGTCTTTTTTTCAAAGGTAGTATTTTACTGAATCACTTTCTTTTTATTGGCACTCACAAACAGAATGTTCCCCAGCCGGTCGTATCCGGTGTAGAGTTTGTAACCTTCAGTTTTCAGCTGTTCATGCCTGAATCCAACAATGGTCAGGTCAGCATCCACGGAAATCTCACCAATGATCTCCCGGGTCTCTCTTTCCCTGTCAGCACTTATCAAATTTATATTGGCCAGTGAAATTGGTAATCGCCCCTGCTTGATCAGTTCTTTTAACTTCTCCTTCTTCATTTCGGCCTCTTCAGGCTGATAAATGGCAAAAATTTTGATGATGCCCTCTTTCCATTCCGGATGTCCCATGATGATGTAGCCCAGGAGGATCATCAGGTTGGCATTATCGTAATCGGTCGAGGTGATCCAAATGTGGATATGTTTCTTATAACCGAAGCCCTTGTACGAAGTGTTCAGGATGCAAAGGTCAAATCCAGTGGCATACAGAATGTCATGGGTATTCAACGCCTCCTCCAGCGCTTCGGGATCGCTCTGTGAGAACTCGAAGAGGATCATGTTGTTACCCTTTCCGGAGATTCCCGATAACTGGATCACCTGAGCGATGGCCGAAGTGTAGGAAGGGCTGATGATGGTATCGAGGTATACCCGGTTCTTGCTGCCCGCAGCCAGGTGAATCAGCTTACGGAGGATCTCTCTCGATTCTTTATTGGTCTTCTCGGTGAGGAATCCTTTGATATAGTGTATGTAAGTCCCGAAACCATATTTCAGGGAGATCCACCTGAGCATATCAAAGGCGCTCCGGCGCATAAATGTGTCCTGTGAAACACAGATGGTGAATGGCCTCCAGTGTTCATCCAGGTCCTCCCTGTCGGCTCTCTGAGCAAGGATCTGGAGCTGTCTGCTGGCCTGAAAAACCACCCCTCTGAAGAGGTTCGCCAGCCCCTTTTCCTTCCTGTTATAACTGGAGACCATGGCATAGATTCCTCCCATGACGATCAGTGAGAGGAGCGCATAAGGGGCATTCATTTTAAACATGAGCCAGAAAGACGTAACCGCTCCAAGTAGTGAAATGTACCACCTGGATTTGAAAGTGGGCCGGTAGGAGGGATCGGCAGCGAAGTGTTCCAGCAGTGATATTGAACATATAACACCATAGGTAACCATGAAGAACATGGCAATGATCTGTGCCACGAAATCGATGTCACCGAAAGCCACAAAGACAAATCCAATAATGATGCTTATCAGTCCGGCATTGGTTGGTTCATTGTCCTTCTCTTTTCCCCTGGAGAGCCAACTGTTTAAAGCAGATCCAGGGAATACATCATCATAACCCATGGCTTGCAGGGTCCTTGGTGCCACCATAATGGATCCCAGGGCGGAGGAGAGAGAGGCAGCTGCCAGACCGATGGGTATGATGGGACCCCAGAGGGCGATTTTCTCCATGATTAGCTGGTCGGATGCCAGCTCATCCGGGCTGGCACTGATGGCCAGCTTATAGGCCACCAGGATGTATACCACGAATCCACCCATGGTGGCCCAGAGCGTTCCCCTTGGAATTGATTTACTGGGATCCCGCAAGTCGCCCGAAAGGCCCAGTCCTGCTATTAGCCCGGTGAAAGCAGGGAAGATGATGGTGAAGACAAAGAAAAAACTATCGGGATTCCGGATCTGGGCATTTAGCACCAGGGATTGGTTTAGCACAGTAGGTTTTCCCAGGAAGAAAAAGAGCAGGGAAGTAAAGAGCAGGGCCACTACAAAATAGAGGGCCTTCATACCCATATTGGCTCCCCGGGTAAGAATGATCACAGAAAGCAAGCTCATGCTTGCAAGGCCGATCCAACGTTTATCGATAAGTGGTGTATTGATCTCGTAATGAAGGAACCTGATTATCGGGTCAAAGGCTTCTGTAAAGGCAATGACGTAAAAAGCAACACTGATGGCCTGACTGAGATAGAGCGTTATGCCAATGGATGCCCCGATATTGAGTCCGAATGAACGACTGATAATAAAATAGGCACCGCCTCCCTGCACCTTCTGGTTGGTGGCGAGTTCCCCCACCGCCATGGCAGTAGGAATGGTTACCATATGGCCCAAAAGTATGATCCCGATCACCCCCAGAAATCCCAGGTGACCAACTGCATAGCCAAATCTGAGAAAGAGAATCGCACCCAGGATAGTTGAGATGGTGGTCATAAAGACCGGGAGGGTGCCGAATTTAGCCGTGGTTCTATGCGGATGGGAGTTTGGCATGCCATTTAGAGCGCAAAAAACAGTGAAGATTACAAAAAAAAATCTGAATTGAGTACAGCAGGGGGTCGTTTTTTGTCTTGGTAGAATTTTATATATTGCGCTCTGAAGAGAAATGTGACCTGTAATGCTCCATGGATGATCTGTTAAAAATCTTGATCGTTGATGATGAACCTGAAGCCCGGGAGTTACTTAAGTATACACTCCACGGAGAGGAAGGATTGAAAGTAGTGGGTTTGGCCAGCCATGTGGATGAGGCTGTGAAGCTGCTGAAAAGGGAGCGTCCCGACCTGGTCTTCCTGGACATTCAGATGCCCGGAAAGGATGGATTCAACTTCATTGAACAGGTACATAAAGCTGGCTATTATCCGGGGATCATCTTTATAACTGCCTACGAACACTACGCCATTCAGGCCATTCGAAACTCCGTATTTGATTACATCCTTAAGCCCATTCACCGGGAAGAACTGATGCGCGCAATTGATCGATTCCGTATCAGGATCAAAGAGGATCAAAAACAGGACCTCACTCAACTACTTCTGGCTTTAAGGGAGTCTGGCCCCGGTAAGGTCAAGCTAAATACCAGATCGGGATATATACTGATCAATCCACAGGAGGTAGTCTATTGTCAGGCCGATGGAAATTATACCCACCTTCAACTTGTTAACGGGAACCGGGAACTCACTACCCAGAATCTGGGCACTATTGAAACAATCTTAAAAGGAGATAGTTTTTTTCGTGCCAGCAGATCCTACCTGATAAACCTGAAATTTCTTTCACGTGTCGACCGTAAGAGTTGCAGTTGTGTGTTCGAATATCAAAGCGATTTGTACTCAATTCGGATTCCCGCACAGAAAATAAAGATACTGGAAGCAAGTTTTTCCTGAGCAAAATGCTTTATCCTTAAAAACACCGGGTTCACATCCCAGAATCTTTATTTCACACAATAAGTTCGATTTCTCTTTGCTTTACCTGCTTAGGTACATAATTTAGCCCCTGACAAAGTCCCTTGAAAACCTTAAACGCTGAGTTATGGTAGAAGTATTTAACCTTGAAGGCATGCCCGTCTATAAGTACCGCTCACAGGAAGAGGAGTCATTTACAATCTCAGATTTAGAAGGAAAGGGACTCCCCTGTGGGATCTATTTTGTGAAGATTAAAAAACCGCATGGCATAGAGACTGCCAAGCTTTTGATCTGTTAGACGAGGATCAACGGTTGATCCACTTTCTCCTTTAATAGCACAAAATCCATCAATTCGGATATTTGATTCACGTACCGAAACTGCAGTCCTTTGCGGTAGATTTCATTGATCTCTTCAACATCTTTCCTGTTTTCCACTGAAATGGCTATGTCGGTGATACCGGCTCTTTTTGCAGCCAGTATTTTCTCTTTGATACCCCCTACCGGAAGAATCTTTCCCCTGAGTGTAATTTCACCGGTCATGGCAGAATGGTCCCTCACCTTACGCTGTGTGAAAGCCGATGTGATGGAGGTCATCATGGCAACCCCGGCAGAAGGACCATCTTTGGGAATTGCTCCTTCTGGTACATGCACGTGCACATTGTACTTCTTGAAGATTTCAGATTCAAGGGTAAATTTCGAAGCATGCGATTTCAGGTACTCCAGGGCTAGCACAGCCGATTCTTTCATGACATCACCAAGGTTTCCGGTGAGGGTCAGTTTACCGTCTCCCTGACTCAGGGATGTCTCCACGAACAGTATCTCACCGCCGGTAGCAGTCCAGGCCAGTCCGGTTACCACACCTGCATGTTTGTTACCGTCGTATTTATCCCTGATGAAACGAGGTGGGCCAATGATCTCCTGGACATTTTTAGGAGTGAGGGTCCTGTCGTAACTGTCTTCAAATGCAATGTGTTTTGCCACAACCCTCACAAGTTTGGCGATCTGTTTATCCAGTTGTCTTACTCCCGATTCCCGTGTATGGCTTTCAATGATATATTCCAGTGTTTTTACTGGAATGGACAACTGTTTCTTTGTGACTCCGTGATTCTCTAACTGTTTAGGAATTAAGTGTCTGCGGGCAATTTGTGTTTTTTCTTCCACGATGTATCCAGAAAGGTCGATCACCTCCATCCGGTCAAGAAGAGCCGGGTTTATTCCGGCAGTGGTGTTGGCTGTTGCGATGAACATCACCTTGGAGAGGTCAAAATCCAGTTCCAGGAAGTTATCGTGAAAGGTGCTGTTCTGTTCCGGATCGAGTACCTCCAGCAGGGCAGAGGCAGGATTGCCATGGGCGTCCCTGCCTACCTTGTCGATCTCGTCAAGTACAAACACCGGGTTGGAGGTTTTTACCTTTTTTAAGTTCTGAATGATCCTCCCCGGCATGGCGCCAATGTATGTTTTACGGTGTCCCCTGATTTCAGCCTCATCGTGAAGACCACCCAATGACATTCTGACATACTTTCGGTTCAATGCCTCGGCGATGGATTTTCCAAGGGAGGTTTTACCCACTCCCGGAGGTCCTACCAGACATAAGATGGGCGATTTCAGGTCACCTTTCAACTTTAATACTGCCAGGTGTTCCAGTATCCGGTCCTTCACCTTTTCCAGACCAAAATGATCTTTGTCCAGAATCCGGCTCGCCCGTTTCAGGTTAAAATTATCTTTGGTGAATTCGTTCCAGGGCAGTTCAACAAGGGTTTGAATGTAGTTTACCTGCACCGAATATTCGCCTGTGGCAGGATTGAGTCTCAGTAGCTTGCCCAGTTCTTTCTCAAATGCTTCTGTCACCTCTTTGTTCCATCTCTTCTTCCTCCCTTTTTCTCTGAAATCAATCACTTCCTGGTCTTGTGGTGATCCGCCCAGTTCATCCTGAATGGTCTTCATCTGCTGGTGGAGCAGAAACTCTCGCTGTTGCTGATCCAGGTCGTTTTTGACCTTACTCTGGATGTCGTTTTTCAGTTCAAGCATTTGTACCTCCTTCGAGAGGCTCTCGAGCAGGGTAAAACCACGTTTTGACACACTGTTATTTTCCAGGAGATCCTGTTTCTGTTTCAGTGAGAGTTCACTGTTGGATGCCAGGAAGTTGACCAGGAATGATGGGCTTTCAATATTTTTTACCGCAAAAGTGGCCTCAGTTGGAATGTTGGAAGAGAGCTTTATAATCTTAATGGAGAGCTCTTTCAGGGCAGCAGCCACTGCTTTTGCTTCCCCTGCTGGTTCTTCTACTGCATCCTCCAGTGGTGTAATCTTAGCCACGAGGTAGGGTTTTTCGGTCAAAAGATCATCCAGCATGAACCTTTTCCTTCCCTGTATGATCACCGAGGTGGTTCCATCGGGCATTTCGAGGATCTTCAGGATCTGGGCCACGGTACCCACACGGTAGAGGTCATCCAGTTCGGGATCATCAGTGGAGCCATCCTTCTGCGCTAATGCACCCAGGATCTTATTTTTCTTGTAGACCTCCTGGACCAGCCTGAGGGACTTATCTCTTCCCACAGTGATGGGGATCACCACACCCGGGAACAGTACTGTATTCCTCAAGGGGAGGATGGGCAGTACATCAGGGATGTTCATCTTTTTCAGGTCCTCTTCTTCATCTTCTGAAAGCAAAGGGATATATTCTGTCTCTTCGTCTAATGGGATCATCAAGTTGCTCAAACTATTCAAAAAACCTCGCATGTTAAAAACTCCTCCTCAGTTAATATTCCGTCAATCTGTCACACCAGCCGTTTGGCGGCAGGTCACACGATTATGTCAATAAGCGTGCCAAGAATAATACGTATAAGGGGAGGGATTTGTTCTAATTCGTCTTTGAAAGAAAACGCCAAATACAGCGTTATTCTTGTTTTGAAAACAGTCATTTACAAAAGTAAACTCCTTGGTTTTCAAAACATCGAAAGCCTTGTCTTTGACGCCTTCTTATCAAAGACAATAAAAAAAAGCGAGTAATTTTCTTGTAACCACCAAAACTGCTCCACAGAAATGTGGTTGAGGGATATAAAACTAAATGTATCGGATGGCTACTTCCTTGAGGAATTTTTCTTCCAACAACCTGGCCATTCGCTTGACCACGGTCCTGCGCATCTCCAGGTCCACAGGGAGGTTGGGATCCTGGTGGGCAATATTGATCCTTGTTCCGATAACAAATTGTATTTCATCACTCTGGCGAAACAATTTTACGATACGGTCTGCCGGTCCTTTGCCCAACCCATAGGAGGGTGAATACTCCTTCAGGATGCGGGTAACCTTGGTAAGGGTCAGAATCCCTTCTGTCACCAGGTCGATCCCCTCCATGTGGGATACCGGGGGAAGATCCGGATCCTCAAAGACCAGGCTGTCCTCAATTTCCACATCAAGTTCCCGGGAGATGATATCAGCTGTGGTGGCACCGCACACAACGATTTTGCCTCTAAACCCTTTGACCGATTCGCCCAGCTGCGTGTCGTTCTCCTTCTCATAGGGTGGACCGGTTACGATCAGGAGTTTTCGTGGTTTCCGGAAATAGATACTGGCGCAACTTGTATCATCTTTCGAATTGAAACCGTCGTTTCGATGCGCCATATTCACCATTTTGGAAGCCAGCTTTGTGGCGGAGATCTTGGGGCTGTTCTGAACCAGTTTCATGGTGTAATCCAGCATGTTGTCCCTGCTCCATCCCAGGGGATATTTGTCGGAGCCGAGGCCCGATTGGGCAATACCATCGCTGCAAAAGATGATTCGGTCCTCTTTTCGGGGCTCAAACTGACAGGAGAGTATCTCCTTGCCTGCGTTTTTCTCACTGTCAAGGACCACGCAATTCCATCCGGGATCGAATGCTTTATTATCCCTGAGAATGATTGTCTGCGGGTTGTCATACTCCAGGATTGTAGTTAAACCCTCGTGCTCAATATCCACAATGGTGAAGGTGGAGTAGCTCATGTGGCGTTCACTGCATACCGGTAAAGTATTCATGATGATATCAGCAATCTTTTCCACCGCTTTATGCTCCATGGTAAAATTGACGGCCAGGGTTGCGGTAATGGTAGCCAGCACATTTGCTTTTACCCCATGTCCCATTCCATCGGAGAGAACCACAATGGTTCGATTCTCCTCTTTGACCTTGCGGCTGATAAAAACATCTCCGCAGATCCTCTCATTGCCAAAGTTACGCTGCTCACAGGCCACCTCTATAAAAAATCTTCCGCTCATTGATCTCTCAAGTCCTGTTTCAATTTGTATGATTCGATGATGGAGCTGAGCATTCGTTCAGTCTCAGAAGCACCCTCTCCCATAATAAAGCCGATCTGTTGCACCAGGCTCAGATTTTTATCAATAACTTCAGTTAGTCTTTTAACCACCTCCTCTTTCTGTACTTCCGGGGCTGACATATCCCTGATCACGGCTCCCACAATTTTGTTTTTCTCAATAACAAATATGCTCACATTCAGTAGCTTGCCTTCATGATTAAGGTCACGATTGGTGATCGACTCATTGTGGGTGAGCACGTATGTAAAGAGATTATAAAAATTGTAGGGGAGAAGTGTTTTCAGGTCCGCCCCCGCCAGTCCGGGTACCACCTCGTTGATCTCCTTTACATCTTCCCCCAGCAATTCGATAAAACTGTCGTTGGTCTGAATGATTTTTAGCTGCTGATCGCAGATCACCACCATGGATGGCAATTTATGAAGCATCCGGCGGACAATCTCTGAAGCTTCTCTGGCTGATTCCTTCTCCTTCTGCGCAAGGCGTTCTGATTTTTTTAGTGCTTCCTGAGCCTGCGCCAGTTTTTCATTGCTGATCTTGAGTGATTGAATGTGGTCCTGACGGTTTTTTGAGGCGAAGGTGGTACACATCTCGGGAATTGCCAATCCCTGAGCGATAGCCGTGGCAAAATCGGTGCAACTGGCGTATCCACATGCCCCACAACCCACATCGGTCGATCCCAACTGGTCCAGTTCCTTAAGAATCTTGTTCAACCTACTTTCAGCGGGGACGGGAAGGGACTGGTCATCGATCCTGAATTCCCTGGACAGGTCCAGGTCGCTGAATTGATCCATTGATTTTTTCCACTGATCCAGATCCAGGATCTTCAGCCGTTTGTTCACGTAGCTAATAAGCTGACTGCGCCTTAATATGCGTTTCCCTCCCATGCTGGTGCCCCTGCCCATTAGAAACTCTTTGTAAAACAGGTTGAAATGGCATTTGATGGAACTGATGTTCTCTTCGAACTCTTCGATGGCATCGAGCATGCCTTCCCCTTCAACAGTTACCACCGGCGTCTGATGTAAATGCTCCTTGATATCGGCGGCTTGAATGATTCCGTTGGCCATAGGGAAGAAGGAGCCTTTATAACCTAACGGTGCATCAAAGTCACTGTATTCCAGGTCGGTTTCATGAATATTGGCATCCATAAAAAGTTCCCTGAGTTCCACAAATGTGATGGCCAGATCGATTCGGCTCTCCTTTTCAAACCGTAATATCTCATCTTTGCTGGCGATAAGAGGACTGATATATACCATGGTCACATCATCGCCCAGGAGTCTTCGGGTTACTTTTGCGGTGGCAGCCACAGGTGGAAGGATTGGGGCGAGGTTGGGTACAAGAGCGGTCTTGTATTTTTCAATAAATGAAACCGTCACAGGATCATTGGACATGATGTAGTATTTTCCCCGGCTACTTTTAAATAGTTCTTTGTAGGCACGGGCCACCAGGTCAACACCAAAGGCCACCTCCTGGACATTTTCAAATCCAAGGGTTCGCAACATTTGTACAAACTTCCTGTAATCGGTGATGTCGGGGAATTCCCCTGCAATGGAAGGATCTACCAGGGCGGCTACTTTTTTCTTCTGTTTCAAAAGATTCTTCAGATCATCCCTGGTATTCCGGATCTCTATGGCACCCGGACCGCAGACTGCAGCACAACTACCACAGCCGATACATCGCTCCGGAATAATCTCTGGTTTATCCTTGTCCGACCGGACACGGATCGCTTTCACCGGACAGGCCCTGACGCAGGCATAACATGCGATGCATTTGTCGTTGTTGATCTTCAACAAGGGTTCCATAGTTGTCGTATTATTGATCTCCAAACTCCTTTTCCAGTATCTCCAGGACTTTATCCTGGGTTACCTGTTCGTATATTTTCTGATCTATTTTCAGAATGGGCCCTTCACTGCAGTTGCTGAAACAGTGGTTGCCTTTCAGGATTACATCACGTTCCAGCTGGTGGTCTTTTAGATATTGCTGGATTATTTGCAGGGTCTTTTTGTTCCCGCGGCTGAAACAGGAGCTCCCGAGGCAAATTCGAATCTCTTTTTTTACCAGTGTCATGATACCCACTGTGATCAAAGTTAATAAAAACGGATTATCGCAATCCTAATTTATACTCTGTTCAAATTAATTACTGTTTTTCAAATAACAAACATAATCAATATCTTTGATCCTTCTGTGAACCTGCTCTATTATTGCACATAAAAAGTTGATCCTGATTTGATTTTATGAATACAGAGACAGCTCAGATCGATGAAATCCTCAAACGATTTCCTCAAATAAAGAGGAATGCATTGATTCCCCTTTTACAAGCCGTACAGGATGAATTTGGGTACATCTCTGAGGAGGCCATCGCCCGCATAGGGGCCCATCTCTCTTTGCCCACAAGCAAAGTATTTGGTTTGGCTACCTTCTACAACCAGTTTTCCTTCTCGCGCAGAGGGGTTTACCATATCACCCTGTGTAATGGATCGTCATGTCATTTAGCGAGATCGGGTGAGTTGCTTGGGGAGATCACCAAGGTACTTGAGATCAGTGATGGGGAGACCACTCGTGACGGACTCTTTAGCCTGGAAGTGCAGTCCTGCATTGGAGCGTGCGGACAATCTCCGGTAATGGCGGTGAACGGCTCCTACTATTCAGGGATCAATGTGAAAGAGGTCAGAGAGATTATTAAACAATACCGTGAAGATGCTTCCAGATAAGGAATTCTTACTGAGCCTGGCACAATCTGCGCCATCGGAACTTTCGACCGATGAGAAGGAGATGGTGACTCTGCTGAACAGGGAGCGTCTCATCCGCCCACTGGTGATGGTAAATAGTTCCATCTCAGGGATAGTGGCAGGTGCAAA
>Ga0209013_10002845_pt1 | contig 15572 bp, 11 predicted proteins | sample Cruoilmetagenom2_FD_187291 | JGI IMG/M metagenome (GOLD analysis project Ga0209013, IMG submission 187291) | Oil polluted marine microbial communities from Coal Oil Point, Santa Barbara, California, USA - Sample 2 (SPAdes) (version 2) | ecosystem: Environmental > Aquatic > Marine > Oil seeps ... | reverse complement strand
GAAGCGGTCGTTCGCGGTGTTACGCCTCTGGGCAAGGACCAGCCATTGCCGGCGAGACGTGCCTTCGGCAACTGCTCCCTGCGTTGCTCTACCTCCTGCATCCCTGCAGTCGTGCGCCCAACCACTTCCCGACTCGCTGAACACGGCAATATCACCTTGACGGAGTACTAGGCAATGACACTGACAAGAATGGCACTCTCCAACCCGGTTGCCGTGATCGTGGCCTGCATCCTTGTTGTCATCTTCGGAATGATCAGTCTTTCCCGCTTGCCAATCCAGATGACTCCGGATATTACGCGCCCGGAAATCACCATCATCACGCGCTGGCGGGCATCGGCGCCCAACGAAATCGAGTCGGAGATCATCGAGCCCCAGGAAGATGTCCTGCGCAGTGTGCCCAGCCTGCTGAAGCTCGAATCCACTTCCAGTTACGGCAGAGGATCCATTAACCTGGAATTCGCCATCGGCACCGACATGAACCGGGCGCTGATCGAAGTGATGAACCGTCTCAACCAGGTGCCGCGCTACCCGGTGGATGCCGACGAACCGATAATCCGGGTGGGTGGTAACCGTTTTGCAAAAGTCATCGCCTGGTTCGCCATTCAGACCAAACCAGGCAATACACGGCCGATTGCGAGTTACCAGGATTTTGTGGATGATACAGTGGTCACGCGGCTTGAACGAATTCCGGGCATCTCCCAGACAGGTTCATTCGGTGGCCGCCCGCATGAAGTCAGGATTACCTTTGATCCTTTCAAAGCCGCCAGTATCGGATTGGATCTCACCGGTGTTTCCTCAGAGCTGGGAAGCAACTCGGACGTGTCTGCGGGTTCGACGGAAGTCGGGCGCCGGCAATACACTCTTCGCTTCAGCGGTAAGTACGACATCAGTTCGCTGGGCGACCTGGTGCTGGAGTGGCGGGAAGGCAAGCCGATACGCTTGAATGACATAGCGCGCATCGAGATGACGATGGTGGATCCGGCTACCCAGTTGCATCAGAATGGCGGCCCGTCGCTCGCTGTAAACGTGATTCCTGAATCGGGCATTAACGTGCTGGAGGTGATGAACAAACTCAAGTCCGTGATTGCGGGCCTGGCGGAAAATGAGCTGGACCGCGCCGGCCTGACCATTGAGCAGAATTACGACGAAACCGTGTACGTCAAATCTTCCATTGGCATGGTGCGCAACAACCTTTTGCTGGGCATGTCGCTGGCCATCGTGGTCTTGTGGTGGTTTTTGCGCAAGTTTCGAGCCACGCTGAGCGTGGCTCTTTCCATTCCGCTGTGCCTGCTGATCGCTTTCATGGTGCTGGATTTCACCGGCAGGACATTGAATATCATTTCCATGGCGGGCCTGGCTTTTGCCTCGGGCATGGTGCTGGATGCCGCCATTGTGGTACTGGAAAATATTTTTCGCCAACGAGAGGCTGGGCGTGAGGGCGAAGATGCCGCGCTACGCGGCACCTCACAAGTCTGGGGTGCGCTGCTGGCCTCCACTGCGACTACCGTTGCCATTTTCATGCCCGTGGTGTTCCTGCAGGATGAAGCGGGGCAGTTGTTCGGCGACCTTGCGGTGACCATTTCAGCAGCGGTCATCGCCTCTTTGCTGGTCGCCGTTACCGTGCTGCCCACAGCGGCGGCGGATTGGGTCAAGGGTGAAGCCATCGAGGACCACCATCGCAGTTGGTGGCGCTGGGTGACAAAGCACATCATGAGTTGGACAGATACACCACGGCGCCGCTGGACCTTCGTGGGCTTGTTGACCGGGGTTCCGCTGCTGCTTGCCCTGCTGCTGATTCCGCCGGCGGATTACCTGCCCGAAGGCAAGCGCAATTTCATTTTTGGCTTCATGGTGACACCGCCAGGTATTGGTACGGATACCGCCAGAACGGAGCTCCTGGATGTCATTGACGAACGTCTTGAGCCGTACGTGAACGGCGAAAAACCACAGCAGATAGAGAGCTATTTTGTTGGCGCCTCGCCGGCATTTGGTATGTTCGTGGGCGGTGAAGCGGTCGATCCAGGCGATGTGGATGAACTGCTGCAGATTTTTAATTCGGAGATCCTGGCAGGCTTCCCCGACACCTTTGGGTTTGCGCAGCGCAGGGCCGTGTTTGGCGGTTCACGAGGTGGTCGCAGTATCGCCGTAGACCTTCAGGCCGACTCTTTTGAATCTCTGCTGGGCGCAGGACGTGCGGGCTTTGCCGCTGTTATGCAGGCATTGCCGGGCGCCAATGTTCGGCCTTCTCCCAGCCTGGAGTTGGCGGAACCACAACTCAGGCTGATCCCGGACGACCGAAAAATTGCCGAGGTTGGCTGGAACCGAAACCGTATGGCCGCCATCGTGCGCGCCATGGGGGATGGCGTTTTCCTGGGCGAATATTTCGACGGTAACCGTCGTTATAATGTCATCCTGCGGGCTGAAGAATGGTACTCGCCTGAAGAGTTGGCTGCCCTGCCGGTTGCTACCGCCAGTGGAGAAGTGCTGACCATCGGAGAACTCACCCGCGTTACGCGTACAGCAGGGCCGTCACAGATCCGGCGCATCGACCGTAAACGCACCCTGACGCTGGAGGTGACACCTCCATCCGGTATGGCAATGGAAGAAGCACTGGCTGTCATCAATGAGCAGATTAAACCTGCGATTTTGCCCTTGTTGCCAAAGAACGGTTCGATCGCGTTGCGCGGTACGGCTGAAGCTCTGGACGAAGCTCTTGCGAGTATGTCGGGCAGCTTCGTTCTGGCGATTGTACTGCTTTACCTGCTGATATCCGCTCTGTTCCGCTCATTTACAGATTCTCTGCTGGTGATCCTGACCATCCCGATGGCGACTGTTGGCGGTATCATATCCCTGCGTCTGATGGACCTGGTGCTGTTGTCCACGGGTGGGCAACAGATGGATCTGTTGACCATGATAGGCTTCGTGATCCTGCTGGGTCTGGTGGTGAATAATGCCATTTTGCTGGTGTATCGCGCCCGGGACGCTGAACGCGAAGGCATGGGCAGGCGGGATGCGGTTGAAAGTGCAATCCGCTTACGTTTGCGCCCCATCCTGATGAGCACCATGACCAGTATTTTCGGCATGTTGCCGCTGATGCTGATACCGGGTTCAGGCACAGAACTGTACCGGGGCATGGCAGCGGTGATTGTTGGTGGTATGCTGACCAGCACGCTTTTTACCCTGTTGTTGCTTCCCAGCCTGTTACGCATGAAAGAAGAATTGAAACCTGCGTCGAAACTGGTTGGGGAAGTGAGCTGAATGAAGATGATGATTCAATTGCCAAGAACGACAAAATCGGGTCTGGGAATGCTGTTGCTGATGGTTTCCGGGCTGGCCTGGTCCCAGGGTGACCAGACTGCGCTGGTGAAAGTGACCGAAGCCAGCATGCAGGACATTGCGCCGGTCACACTGATTCCGGGCACCGTTGTGAGCAGGAATGACGCCGGCTTGTCGGCCGAAGTGCAGGGCAGGCTCACCAGTGTGGCGGATGTGGGTACAGTGGTTTCTGCTGGAGAAATAATTGCTGAAATTGAGGACACCAGTCTTCGCCTGAGGCAGGCTGAGTTGCAGGCTGAGGTGAAGCGGGCAGAGGCGAGGTTGCGATTCCTGGAAAGTGAGGAGAAACGGTTCACTCAACTGGCTGAATCCAACCTGGCTGCCCAAACCCAATTGGATTTGACACGATCCGATCGCGACGTGGCCCGGGGAGACCTTGCGATCGCAAGCGCTCGCCTGGCCCAGAATACTGATCAACTGGCCAGGACCAGGATCGTAGCCCCCTTCAACGGTGTGGTCGTGGAGCGCCTGATGACGCCTGGTGAACGAGTGACTGAAGGCAGCAAAGTCATTCGCCTGGTGGATCAGCAAAGCCTGGAAGTGATCGCGCGTGCGCCACTGGAGTATTACCCGTTCGTTCAGACCGGGCAGTTGCTCGATCTACGAGCCGGGGAACTGACAACTTTCGGTGAGGTTCGCACGGTAGTTGCGGTCGGTGATGAGCATACCCATCAGTTCGAATTGCGGCTGGACCTGGAAGGAAGCCGTTTTCCGGTTGGGCAGACACTGCGCGTGTCGATTCCGACCGCGGATTCGCGCAAAGTTCTGACGGTCCCAAGGGACGCCCTGGTGTTACGCCCTGACGGGCATAGTATTTTTGTTGTTGATGCCGACGACCAGGTTCAGCAGGTTCACGTGACGGTTGGGATAGGCCAGGGGGAGCGTATTGAAGTGCGTGGCGCAGTCTCTCCCGGAGACAGGGTGGTCATTCGTGGGAATGAAAGGCTACGGCCCGGACAAGCCGTTAATATCATGGATAGTTAGTGCTCCTTCAAGGTGATAATTACGCAGACCCCCAGAATGACTGACACCATCAAGGCTGTTCACGGCAATAATTTCCTCGAACGCCTTGTCCGTGTGGACCAGGGTGAATGGCCTCGCCTGGCCATCGCGTTTTGCTATTTTTTCTTTCTTCTTGGTGGTTATTTCATGTTGCGGCCCATCCGGGGCACCGTGGCGGCTAATAACAGCGAAATTCTGCACTGGCTTTACACCGGCACTTTCCTGACCATGTTGGCGATTGTGCCCGTTTTTGGTTTTCTTGTTTCCCGCTTTCGGCGGGGACAGTTTATTCCTGCGATTTACCTGTTTTTCCTGTTCAACCTCGTATTGTTCATCATCGGTTTCAGGGAAGACGATACGCCGCTGTGGATGCAACGAACATTCTACATCTGGCTAAGCGTGTTCAATCTTTTCGTAGTTTCGATCTTCTGGAGCTTCATGGCCGACATCTTTCGGCCGGGCCAGGCACAGCGCCTGTTTGGTTTTATCATGGCGGGAGGCAGCCTGGGCGCGATGACCGGGTCCTGGATAACTACTGTGTTGGTACTCACACTGGGTTCGCGCAACATGATGATGGTATCGGCAGCTTGCCTGCTGGCCGCCACCATACTGGCAGTTATTTTGGGCCGTTACACAAGGAGGCAGCACCACGACAAGCCAACCGCAGTGATCGGGGGAAGCATCTGGGAAGGTGCTGTGCACGTTTTCCGGTCGGAATATCTGCTGTATGCCTGCCTGCTGATGTTGTTGCACAACCTGACTTCCACGTTTCTTTACAACGGCCTGGCGGTGCTGGTCAATGATCAGATCGTAGGATTTGACGAGCGCACACATTTTTTTGGCATCGTTGACCTGGTGGTCCAGGTGATTGCATTTATTTTCCAGTTCCTGGTCACTTCGCGACTGGTCACCAGCCTCGGCATGTCAAAAACGCTTGTGATGGTTCCGATGATGCTTGCGGGCGGCTTCATCATATTGGGCAGCACCATGGGCCTGGTCCTGTTCGCGGCCGTTCAGGTGGCCCAACGTTCAATGAATTACGGTGTGCTGGGACCAGCCAAGGAAATGCTGTTTACCGTGGTGGATCGTGAGACCAAGTACAAGAGCAAGAATTTTATCGATACAGTGGTTTATCGCGGCAGTGATGTAACCGCAAGCTGGATTTTCAAAGGCCTCACGTCGGCCGGTTTGTCCCTGTCACAGATTACCTGGTTTTATCTGCCGGTCATGGGATTATGGGGCCTGGGCGCCTGGAGGTTGGGAAAACTCTATGCTGCACTGCGTCGGCAGGTAAAAACCTGAATTGCGAGGGTGCCTGTTGTAAGAGGTCTCTTGGGGCCGAAATATATCAGTTTGAATAGTAATCGGCCCCAAGGGACCTCTTACAACAACGAATCACCCAGCTGCGGGATGGAAGTGTGTACCGTTTCGGCCCTGGATCATCTCCACGGGGCAGCCATAAAGTTTTTCCAGGTTTGTCTCGTTGAGCATTGCTTCGCGCCGGCCGGCTATCCAGTCGCCGTTTCCGAGCAACATGAGAATATGGCTGCAATAGCGTGCCGCCAGGTTGATGTCATGAAGGGCGGCAATCGCTGTTAATCCACCACGCCCGATTCGATCCCGAATCATGCCCATGATCTGTACCTGGTGCCTGAGGTCCAGGTGGTTGGTGGGTTCATCCAGCAGCATGATTTCCGGATCCTGAACCAGTAGCGCGGCAAACGCCAGCCTGCGGGCTTCGCCACCCGAAAGGCCGGTCACGCTACGCCCGGCGAAACCATTGAGTTCCACAGCTTTGAGAGCGTCATGGGCTTTTTGCAGATCATTCGGCCCCTCACGTTCCCAGTAAGCCAGGTGTGGGTGCCGGCCGGTCAACACGGTCTGCATGACACTGGAATCGAACACGTAGACTGTGTGCTGTTGCAACATGCCGATATGCCGCGCGACCAGTTTACGTGGCAGTTCGTTGATGTCGCGGGACTCCAGAAATACTTGCCCGGATGCGGGGGGCGAGAGTCCAGCCAGGCATTTGAGCAAGGTTGTCTTGCCAATACCATTTGGCCCCAGCAAACCCCAGAATTCGCCGGGAGTCAGTTCCAGGCTCAGATCAGCAGCCACATCTATGCCGCCAATTCGCACGTCAAGGTGTTTGCAGGCAAGCTCGATCATTGCTTCACCCTTGCCCGGTTGAGCAGCAACAGGAACAGCGGTACTCCAATCAGTGCTGTGACTACACCCACCGGAAGCTGCCGCGGTGCAAGCACCGTCCGGGCCAGTGTGTCGGAAATTACCAGGAAAAAGCCACCAAACAGTGCAGCAGCCGGTAGCAGGACACGATGGTCCGAGCCCACGATCAGCCTCATCAAGTGGGGCACAATCAGGCCCACAAAACCAATGTTGCCGGCAATTGAAACTGCAGTGGCAGTGAGAATGGAAGCCAGCAGGTAGACTAGCCAAAGCAACTTCCGGGTTGGCTCGCCCAACAGGCGGGCGGTGGTTTCTCCCATTGCAAGTACATTCAGGCTACGTGCCAGTCCGAGACAAATCAGGAAAATGAATACCAGTGTTGCAAGCGCCCAGGAAGGCAGCCGGGCATAACTCAGGTCTCCGATCAGCCAGAACAGCATACCCCGGAGGCTGCTGTCAGAACCCAGGGTCAGTAACAGGCTGATCAAGGCAGCCCAGCCGGACGCAGTCACGACTCCTGTCAGCAATAACCGGGTTCTGCTCCATGGGCCTTCTCCCCGGGCAAGGCTGAATACGATCAGAATAGAAATCAGTGAGCCCGCCCAGGCCAGTGCAGGCAACAGAGAGGTGGTCACGCCTATTGTCATGCCGAGCAGGGTAGCGAAGGACGCACCTCCGGATACACCGAGGATATAGGGATCCGCAAGTGGGTTGCGTAACAATACCTGCATCAGGCAGCCGGAAAGGGATAACAACGCACCAACAGTCCAGGCAGCCGCAGCCCGGGGAATCCTTAAACGCCATACCAGTTCGCCGAATTCAGAATCGGGATGTAGCAGGGCATTTGTCCATTGTTCCCAGCCGAGCGACACGGATCCGGCTGCTGCCGCCATGATAATACTGGCCGTGGACAGTATGACCAGTAAAAAAAACACCAGGCGCCGATGTGCTGTTGGCATCATAGGAGATAAACGATTAACATTCAGAGATCAGAGGAGTGGAAGTATCACACGTGCCAATCAAGACAGGCAAGTAGCAGGAATGATTGATCCAGACGGTTACAGACCCAACGTCGCTATTGTCCTGATGAACAGGGAGCGCAGAGTCTTCTGGGCACAGCGATGCCATAGTGACGGATGGCAGTTCCCACAGGGTGGGATGCGTAGCGATGAGACTCCTGTCGAGGCCATGTATCGGGAGTTGAAAGAGGAAACCGGTCTGTCGCCTGATCAGGTGAAACTTATAGGTTCCACACCCGGCTGGTTGCGTTATCGCCTGCCCCGTCGATATCAAAGGCACTATTCCAAGCCCCTGTGCATCGGCCAGAAACAGGTTTGGTTCCTGCTTCACTTCACGGGTAAGGACTCGGCTTTTGACCTTGGTTTGACCGACGAGCCGGAATTTACCAGTTTCAAATGGGTTGATTTCTGGTATCCGGTGGACAATGTCATCACGTTCAAGCGCCAGGTGTACCACAGGGCTTTGTCCCTGTTGGAACCCATGGTTCAAATTTAAAAAACGAATTTTGCTCCCAGCGTGAAGGTCCGCGGTATGTTGGGCCGGGCTCCGCAAGGTTCACGGCCCGCAATATTAATTTCGTCAGCGAGGTTTTCCACCAGGCTGTAAATTCCCCAATTTTTATTGATTTCGTAGTGTGCCGAGAGATTGAAAATCACGGCCGATTCCGTTTTTTCGAAAGCGTCACCGGGATCACGGCTGGCTGGATTATCGCTTTTCGTGTCATAGCGAACGCGCTTGAGATCAATGTTCTCGTAACGTAAGCCGGAGGTCAGTGTCCAGCGGTTCCACTCGATGCGATCGTAGACATAGGCAGCCCAGGCCCTGGCACTCGACGCAATGCCCGGACTATATCTGTCGTTTCGAATTCTTCAAGGTTTTTACTTGTTAATACGCTGGCGCCACCGGCGACATCTAATCTCCTTCTTAATGGCCTTTGCAGAAATAAGTTAACTCAAATGAGAATGATTCTTATTAGAGGTGCGGATATTAACGGAAACAATGTAATTGACAATCATTCTCATTTGCATTTATGATCTGGGTCAATTACTACGCAAGTTGATTTGGGTACCCTTTGTTCATGTATATTTGCATTTGTCACGCCGTAACCGATTCCGCAATCCACACAGTCGTTAGCGATGGTGCATCCAGTTTCAGGGACCTGAGCGCCGCGACTGGCTGTGGCACGCAATGCGGTGGCTGCGTTGCACAGGTGCGGGAAGTGATGAATGAAGCCCTGGCCGAACAGGGTTCGGCAGCATCCCGGGAACAATTACGGGTCGTTTCCTCAGGCTGAACTGCCAACGCTACATGCCAATGATTCTCATTCCTGCAGTGGAATGATTCCTTTTGTAGAATGATCTCTCAGGACCACAGAGTCCTTTACGTCAATGGAGAGTTATTAATGAAAGGTGATCTTAAAGTCATTGAATTTCTGAACCGGGTGCTTCGAAATGAACTGGTCGCAATCAATCAGTATTTCCTGCATTCCCGCATGTACAAGGACTGGGGCCTGGATGGCCTTGGCGATTACGAATTCCAGGAATCTGTCGACGAGATGAAACACGCCGATGGATTAGTCGAACGAATCCTGTTTCTCGAAGGCCTGCCGAATATGCAGGACATCGGCAAGTTGAGGATAGGCGAGCATACACAGGAAATGCTCGAATGCGATCTCGCTTTGGAGATGGAAGCCATCCCGGACCTGCGCGAAGCGATCGAATACTGTGAAACTTGCAAGGATTACGTCAGCAGGGACCTGTTTGACAGCATCCTGGGATCAGAAGAAGAGCATGTCGACTGGCTGGAAACCCAACTTGATTTGATTTCAAGAGTTGGAATCGAAAATTACCAACAATCCCAGATGAAATAAAGCTATTCCAAACGCAAAAAAAAGCCCCGTGTTGCGGGGCTTTTTAGTGTCATCCTGATCACGCTTCACTAAAGCCAGCTATGCGGCAAACAGGTATAATCCTTCTCTTCCGCAAACTTGAGAAATCATTCCGTAGTCCGCATCTTTTCAAAATCATGTTTTCCCATACCAGCCAACCCTGTACCTTCGAACGCGATTGTGAAGTCGTAATGATTCCTTCGGGGGACGAAGTCACCATACCTGCAGGGACAGTTGCCTATATTACCCAGGCTCTGGGTGGCAGCTTCACGGTGTTTGTTGACGGCAACCTGTTTCGTATTGCGGGTGTGGATGCCGACGCCATTGGCAAGGAGCCGGTAATGCCTCCCAGGCTGCCTGAGAATGCGACGGTTGAAGACCTTGAAAAATTATTGTGGGAGCAAATGAAAACAGTTTACGACCCGGAAATTCCAGTCAATATCGTGGATCTGGGGCTGGTTTACAGCTGCGAGATAGGGCGTGATGAGCGCGGAGGGCGCACCGTATCAGTGCAGATGACCTTGACTGCACCCGGATGCGGAATGGGCGATATTATCGTTGACGACGTGCGCTCGAAGCTGGCTATAGTGCCGACAATCAGCAAAGTGGAAGTGGAGCTGACATTCGATCCGCTGTGGAACTACAGCATGATGTCCGAGGTAGCCAAGCTGGAAACGGGAATGTTCTGAGCTGAAGACATGGGCACCCTTGAAGGCAGACTGAAACGCGAGTATGCGACCCTGGCTTGCATGATGGAAATATATTGTTCACACCATCATGTTCCGTATGACGGCAAGCTTTGTGAACGCTGTGATTATCTTCTTCGTTACGCTGAAAAACGCCTGGAGAAATGCCCCTACGGCGCCGCCAAACCAGTCTGTTCAAAGTGTCCCATTCATTGCTACAAACCATTGCAGCGACAGCAGGTGCAGGCTGCAATGCGTTTTGCCGGGCCGCGCATGCCTTTGCGTCATCCCCTACGCTCGCTGACCCATGTCCTGGACAAGTTTCGCCGGGTTGAACATCCAATGGAGTTGAGGCGGCGGGCCAGGAAACAAAAAGACGCGTAATCACCCGCGAGCGGGCTCCTACAAAGGCATCCAGGCGAGTGAAACGTAGTACGACCTGCCGGGGCTGTTGAAGCCAAATGCGGGCTCGTAATCCTCATCCAGCAGGTTGTCGCCCCTGAATTCGAGCCGCCAGGCGGGCGTGAATAACCAGCCTGCCCTCAGGTTTAGCAAGCTGTAGCTATCCAGCTTGATTCCGCCGAAATCATTGCGCTCACCAGACACGAACCACTCCAGTCCCAACCAGGATTCATTGACGAATTTATAGTCCAGCGTAATGGATCCTTTTTCGTCGGGCCTTCGAAGCAGTGACTCGCCGGTCGAGCGGTCTTCCGTGTTCTGGAACGTGGCATTGACGTTCAACAACCAGCCATCCCAGGCAACCGAGTAGTCAAGCTCCAGGCCTTCCAGCCAGGCCTCAGCAATATTAATGGCCTGGAAGTCTTTGCCGGTGAAGGCGATTAAATCTTCAACGCGGGTACGGTACACAGCGGCTGAAAAGGCGCCGGCCGTTTCATGCCGCCAGCGCAAGGCGAGTTCGCCGGAGTTGGAAGACTCCGGATCCAGGTCCGGATTTCCAGCAAAAAAACCGCCGAAGCCGGGTGAAAACTGCTCACTCAGATTGGGTCCCCTGAATGCTGATCCATAGCTCCCGCTTAGTTGCCAGGAATCGCCGAAATCGTACCCGGCCGCAATCTGGCCCGTGAACTCTGTGCCAAACCGGCTATTGTCGTCAAAGCGGCCACTGATTTGCAGGTGGAGGGAGGAAAAGTACCGGTCATAGCTGGCAAACAGCCCCGTGTTGTTCCTGCTCTCGTCCCAGGAATATTGAGATTTTCCTTTCTCATGATAATAATCCAGTCCGAAACTGAGGTCCCCGAACTCATCCGTAGCCAGTTGGTTTTGCCAGCTGAAATTGAAGCGATTGGATTGGAAATCCGTTGTGAAGAATCCAAAGTCAGAATTAAGCTCTTCGTCGACATAGCCACCCACTACCTGGTACTGCCAATTTGGTGAGAAACTACCCCGGAATTTCAGGGAGGTCACGAGCTGATTAGCATCTGAAACACCCTGATCAAACTCGCTTTCGTTATCCAGCTCCAGCAGGTTAAAGTGCCAGCTACCGTAGTCAGTATCAACTGACCCCTTTATGCCCAGGTTGACGTCCTTAAATCCGTCATCATCCGGGTTATAGCTGAAACCATCAGGATTCTGAGCTGAAAAACCGTCTACGTTACGGTATCCGGCATTGACGCTGAGCCGGGACCGCTCGCTTTGATAGCCAAGGCCACCATCAAATTCGAATGTGCCATAACTACCGCCGGTAAGCCTCGCATAGGGATTGGGGCTGCTGCGTGTGAACACCTGGATCACGCCGCCAATGGAGTCAGAACCATAAATGCTGCCGCGCGGTCCACGAACAATCTCAATACGTTCAACCTGGTTTACCGGTAATTGTTCCCAGGAATAAGCGCCGGTATTGGATGAACTGACACGCACACCGTCAATCAGCACCAGCACATGGTTGGAATTGCTGCCGCGCAGGAAAACGCTGGTCTGCGCACCCGGTCCCCCGGAACGAACAATATCTACCCCCGGTTGCAGGCGCAGCAATTCAAACAGGTCTTGAGCCACGGAAAGTTCGATGTCTTCGCGTGTGATCACGCTGACCGATGCAAGAGCATCGCTGAGCGGCTCAGGCATGCGGGATGGTGTTACCACCAGGTCCGGCTTGAGTTCATATGTTTCCTCGTCATCAGCCTGAACTGAAAACGAGATGCCAGCTGCCGCCAGCAGTATAAAAGATAAGAATTTCCAGGGTTTCATTTTGCCTCCGTAGCGCACACCCGCGTTTACAATGCGCTGCGGAGAAAGGGGCCGGGAGGAATCCACAGACCCAGGTTGCCCTCCGCAACACGGTTACTGCGAACTCTGGGCCGGTCTCCGGACTTACGAATGGCTTTGAACAAATCAGATGTTCCGTAGCCTTTGCGGCGCCTTCCCACACATCGTGCAGTGGCATCAGGCCGCAAACAATCCACTTTAAAGTGGATTGGCTCGCTTACCGTTGCGGGGGCAGTGCCGGACTCTCACCGGCTTCCCGTTTCACCCGGCAGGCGTTCAAGCCTGTTTTTCCGGGCACCCAAAGCAATGGCCCCGCCAGATCCGTCGGGATCGGAGCGGGGCCATCAGTATAACAGCAAAAAACAGGTGATTCGGCACCCAGTTTGGCACCCCAGCAAGAAGCAAAAGAATATGTAAATTACGCTTTCGTCAGGCGGCGTGTTTCGTACCCAACTGCCGGTCGTGTTTTGGCGCCGGTTTTCTTCTGCCAGCCTGGATCTCATCCAGGTCAAACTCATCAACTGCAATGATTTCCATCACGAGTTTTCTGACCTGAACCAGGATATCCGCCTCTTCCGCGGTGACGACTGAACAGGCAATTGCAGTCTGGAGCTGTTCTTCCCAGGTAATACCGCTGATTTCACCGTTCTTAAGCGCCTTCAACAATTTACGTTCCAGCGGTTCCGCGTGGATGACCTGCGGTAACGCATCCTCCATCAAGCCAACCGGGTGACCGGTTTTAGCTGATTTGTAGATGCCGTCGGTCAACCTGTCGCGCGTGTCTGAAGGGGTCAACAGCAACTGGGCGACCTTGTGTGTCAGGCGGTCACCTGGTGCACGCTCCCGACGCCCGAAGGGGAATACTACAAAACTCAAGATGCCGCGCATGAATCGATTTGGAAAGTTGTCCGCTACGCGTTGCAGGGCGATCTGAATCCGGTAAATCTCATTGTGAAACGCCCATGCCAGGATCGCCTGGTCAGCCGCCGGCCTGCCCTGAGACTCGTACCGCTTCAACATGGCGGAGCAGATATACAAGTGGCTCAAAACATCGCCCAGTCTCGCGGAAATATGTTCCTTTTGTTTCAACTTGCCGCCCAGGGTCAGCATGGAGATGTCGGACACAAATGCAAGGGCCGCCGAGTAGCGGGAAAGCTTCTGGTAGTACTTTGCGGTTTTACGGTCATGCGGAACGGCGGCGAATTTTCCAAAACTCAAACCAAGTACAAGGCTTCTGACGGCGTTCCTGATGGTAAAGCCGATATGTGAAAAGAGCAGTTGGTCGAAGAGACTGGTCCGCTCCGCAACATCCTCAATTCTAGCCGCCTCCATTTCCTTTATCACATAAGGATGACAGCGGATGGCGCCCTGGCCGAAGATCATCAGGTTCCGCGTCAGGATGTTGGCGCCTTCTACCGTGATCCCGACCGGCATGAACTGCCAGCCTCGTCCCAGGTAATTCCGTGGGCCCAGAATTATGCCTTTTCCGCCATGCACGTCCATTGCGTCAATAATGACTTCCCTGGCCATCTCGGTAGCATGGTATTTGCCTATTGCTGACGGGACCGCCGGTTTTTCGCCAAGGTCTACCGCGGTGGCGGTCATGCGAGAGAGTGCCGAAGTGGCGTAAGCATTAGCGCCAATCCTGGCCAGTGCTGCCTCGATGCCCTCGAAACGCCCGATGGGAAGGTTGAACTGTTTACGAATTCTTGAATAGGCGCCTGTAGCCAGGGCGCCCATCTTGACCCCTCCGGTAGAGCAGGCCGGCAATGAGATAGCCCGCCCTACAGACAGGCACTCGATCAGCATTTTCCAGCCCTGTCCTGCCATTTCTGTTCCACCGATCAAGGCATCCAGCGGGGCAAAAACATCCTTGCCGCGCACTGGCCCGTTCTGAAAAGGCACGTTTAGCGGCAGGTGGCGCTTGCCAATTTCAAGGCCCTTGGTAGCCCTGGGAATCAGCGCAAGACTGATACCCATATCTTCCTTATCACCCAGTAAACTTTCGGGATCGTACAGGCGGAAGGCGACACCTACCAGGGTGGCGGTTGGCGCAAGCGTTATATAACGCTTATCGAAATTAAGCCGCATACCCAAAACTTCCTTACCCTTGTATTTGCCCTTGCAGACAATTCCATAATCCGGAATTGAAGTAGCATCGGATCCGGCAGTCGGTCCGGTCAGGCAGAAACAGGGAATCTCATCGCCGCGGGCAAGTCTTGGCAAGTATTGGTTCTTTTGCTCTTCCGTTCCGTAATGCAACAGCAACTCGCCGGGTCCCAGGGAATTGGGAACGGCGACATGTGATCCGGCGACGGAACAGATGGACGAAATTTTCTGCAAAACAGCACGGTGGGCCATGGCTGAAAAACCCAGGCCTCCGTATTCCTTGGGGATGATCATTCCCAGGAAACGATTACGTTTCAGGAAGTTCCAGGTTTCGGGATTCAGGTCTGCATCATTGTGGGTAATTTCCCACTGGTTCAGCATGTCGCACAGTTCTTCTACCGGGCCGTCGATGAAAGCTTTTTCTTCGACGGTCAGTTCGAGATAGGGCTGCTTTTTGAGTAGTTGCCAATTGGGCTTGCCGGCAAATAACTCACCTTCCCAGCCCACAGTTCCGGCATCAAGTGCAACCTGTTCTGTTTCGGACATGCTGGGCAACATTCGACGGAATTGTTTAAGGAAAGGCGCACTGATCAATTGCTGGCGCCAGGGCCGGAAATTCAGTGGAACGGCAATGACAGCGAAAACGGCGGCTGCCAGAACCAGGCTCAGCACGGGAATTGAACCTGTAACAGCGAATATAAAAATACCCACAGCTAATGCAACTGTCCACAACAACAGGCTCGTGCCATAAAAAGCACAGACAAGTGAGATACCCAAGAGCGTCAGTAGCATTAACCAGGTCATTTCATTCCTCCCGAACTGTTTTCCGCTGAGTGGTTAGGCTTTGCTTTAAAACACGCCACAAAACAACCATTCAGGTTTGTTTAGATGTCCATAAGACCGGACATCTTACTATTACCATACGCCGGAGTATGGTGAGCATTTTGACTCAAGTCAATACTTGTGCTCTTTCAAGCCTAAATTGATGGGTTCAGAGCTACCCAGATATTCCAAGACAAGGCGCAGACCGCAAAGAATGGCCTGGTCCTTCTTAAGGGCTGTAACACAGTATTGGGATATCTGGGTAGCTCCCTTCGGGCGAGCCGTGAAGCGGTCGT
>Ga0209013_10002844_pt1 | contig 15575 bp, 14 predicted proteins | sample Cruoilmetagenom2_FD_187291 | JGI IMG/M metagenome (GOLD analysis project Ga0209013, IMG submission 187291) | Oil polluted marine microbial communities from Coal Oil Point, Santa Barbara, California, USA - Sample 2 (SPAdes) (version 2) | ecosystem: Environmental > Aquatic > Marine > Oil seeps ... | reverse complement strand
GATTTAGGCAAGAAAATTGCTAAAGGAAATAAAAAGCCCCTGTCGCATGACAGGGGCTGGGAAGACAGAAGAGGAAAGATAAGGAAAATCAGCCGCAGGACCCAGTGGCACAGGAGCCTGAACTGCATCCACCACCGCCGATAGGATTGGCAGATGTGATGGAGAAGCCGGAACGGTAACCGGCGTCAATAAAATCAACCTTGATTGACCCGCAGGTATTGAGCAACCCCTGTTCAACCAGAAAAGTTAAATCATCTTCTTCAAAAATTTTATCGTTTTCTTTTGACTCATCCAGAGCCAGACCGAGAGACGGCCCCGATCAACCACCCTGCATAAGGGCTATGCGAACTGCAGAAGATATACTATTCTTCGATAAATACGATTTCAGATTTTCAACTGCTGTGCTTGTCACTTCAAACATGACATCCTCCATTAAATAAATATAAAAAGTATATTCGATGATTAATCAATACTGAATCCTATTTGTAAAATGATAAAAAGGATTGATTAATAAGTCAATGGTTGAAAAACAAAATTTAGCTCAACTTATATTCAAATATATTCAAAAAACAATTTTATTGAACAATAGTAAACGGTTTTTTCGGTAATAAGCCAATGAAAATGTTTATTTTTTTTCTGTCCGGGGCTTTTGCATAGGGTGTTTTATACTTGTATAATGCTAGTCTGCCCTTTATTATTCATCATCTCCCTGCTCTTTGAACCTAGGGAGAAGTCTGAATGCATACAGGAAGATATTTCTCACATTTGTTCAAAATGGCAATAAAAAAAGAAAAATATAGAGTCGGATGAAAGAACATTTAATTGAAATATATGACCGCCTGTACACGTATTTCGGCCCTCAGAACTGGTGGCCCGGTGAAAGCTCTTTTGAAGTAATCATAGGTGCTGTTCTCACCCAGAATACCAACTGGAACAATGTAAACAAGGCTATTGACAATCTGAAAGGTGCCGGTTTCCTTTCCTATGAAAAAATATCGTCTTTACCGGTCGGATTACTGGCTGAATACATTCGACCTGCCGGATATTATAACATTAAGGCTGCCCGGCTGCATAATTTGTTTTCCCTGATCAGGGAAAACTACGATAACGAGCTGGATCAGATGATGGAAGAGGAAACGGACAACTTTCGTCAGGCTTTGTTGTCAGTCAACGGAATTGGTCCGGAAACCGCTGATTCAATTTTGCTTTACGCGGCAGAGCGCCCTGTTTTTGTAGTTGATACATATACATACCGTATTTTGGTTCGGCACAATCTTATTCCGGATGATTTTGGGTATGATGACATACAACAGTTTTTCATGGACAATGTTGAGTCGGATTATGAGCTGTATAATGAGTATCACGCCCTGCTCGTCTGCGTAGGCAAGGAATTCTGTAGAAAATCCAACCCGCGTTGTTCGGGTTGCCCTCTTGAGGGGATGTAACCTGTTTTCTTGAGTAGTTTATTCAACAGTGCCTTGCTTTTCATTACCATCCTTTCCATACACTCCATAATGCCATAGAAATTTACGGCATATTCCCCGGATCATGCTGGCATCCTTTTTTTTCAGCCTGACCCTGCTGAGAAATTGCCTGATATTCCGCATCCAGTACGTTGAGCTGTTGTCCTCAAGGTACGTCGTTGTTTTCATAGCTTCCTCGATATGCTGGTACATTCCTTCGAGCTCAAAGGAGTTTGCATAATCGGAGTCCTGGGATTTCGGAGTATCTGTGGAAGTAACGGCCATTGAGAGCTCGTAGCAGTGGATTGCGACAGCCTGGGCCAGGTTGAGTGACGAAAAAAAAGCAGTTGGGATGGTTGAGGTGAACTGGCAGAAATCTAGGTCCCTGTTTGTAAGTCCTGTGTTTTCCGGACCGAACATAATCGCTATACGGGTGTTGTTCTCATGGGGGGCAATCACAGCCATGACTTCACGGGGAGTATGGTTGAGAAGACGATGGCGTCCTTGACGGGCAGTTGTGCCAACCACAAACTGGAATGAAGCTACTGCCTCAGCCGTATTCTTGTAAACAGCCATATTGCGGATAAGATGAGCTGCCTTATGGGTCGCCATTTTCAGCATCCGTTCCTGATCAAGGGGGACGTTTGTCACGACAATGATCTGGCCAATACCGAAATTAAATGCAATCCGGGCAGTTGCACCTATATTTTCCGGGTATCGCGGGCCAACAAGAATGATTGCTGTACTGCTTAGTAGCCCGGGTTGCCGGGTATCAGCAACCATTTTGAGAGGCTATGATAATGGTAAAAGGGAATAGTTTACCGGGGTGAAACAAATTTGGTTGATCCTCTTACGGTAATAGAATATTAGTCGGCGCTCGAATCTTTCAATTCAAGAGCTTTTTTACGCTCCGTTTCGAAATCTTCATGCCCTTTAGCCGCTGTTCCTGTCATTCGCTTGAAGAATGGGATGATTCCACTCTCTGCATTTTGCATTTCTTCATCTGCTTCTTTCAGGGTAATCTGCCAAGCTGGAGCAAAGCCGGGGGCTTTTTCAAACATGATGTCGATTGCCCTTTGATATACCTGTACTTGTCTGAGTTCCTGCCGGCCAGGTTTTTGATTCATTACCTGGACCATGTTGCGCAGGTTGTCACGTTCCTTTTTGAGCTTGTCAATTTCATCTTTACGACGTTCATTTTCTGTGGAGTCGATCTCAAGTTTCGTATGCAGATGTTCACGTAATTTTTGCACATTTCTTGAAAGTTCACGGATTCTGAGCAGGGATCGGATCCAGAAAAAAATGCAAACAGCAAGTCCAACAGCCAATCCGCGAAAAAATGGATTTGTCAAAATGTTCATGTACCAGCTTGGTTCTTCCATAATATCCCTCTTAATACTAAAAAATTTATGTACGAATAAGAAATTTCAGCCGTTTCGAGACCGTCCCGTCTATTGCAATTTTTGTATTTTTATTATCTTTATTTAATTACATCCGGTTCGTCAAGAGAAAGTAGTTGTTGAGAGAGTTTTGAATGTATCGATTTTACTCCGGATTTTATCGACAATGCTACATGCAAAGTAGAGGATTCCGGCGATTAAGATAATAGTGGCTCCGGCAGGAAGATCAGGTATGTAGCTTATTACCAGGCCGCCGGTCGTGCTTGCCAGACAGAAAAGGGTGGCAACAAACATCATGGCTGGAAGGCGTGAAGTCAGCTGGCCGGCAGCGGCAGCAGGTAGTGCCAGCAGGGCAACAACCAGGATTATCCCGACAACCTGGACGAGAAGGACAACGGTCATGGCCACCAGGCAGAGAAAAACCGTGTTGTAGAGATCGACATGGATTCCTGAAATCCGGGCAAATTCCTCGTCAAAACTGATCGCAACAAAACGGTTGTAAAGCAAAAACACTGTGACGACAAGGACGATGTCAAGCAGGGTGATCAGGACAAGGTCGGTCGAGGATACCATCAGGATGTCGCCGAAGAGGTAGCTCATCAGGTCCTCACTGTATCCGCTTGTTTTGCTGATAAAAATAATGCCGACTGCCATGCCGATTGACCACACGGCACTTAAAACCGTGTCCTGCCGCATGGTAGAGCGATTCAGCATGTAGGCGATCACAAGAGCTGCCAGCAGGGCTGCGACCGCCGCACCGACAAGGGGGGTGATAAAAGACATACCATGTTCCTTGCTGAGATATCCGGCAACACCCATGCCTCCCAGTGTACAATGGGCAATCGCGCCGGCTATATAATTCATCCGGCGTACGGTGACATAGCTGCCGATGACACCACAGGCAATAGATGCCATGATCCCTGTCATTAAGGCATACTGCAGAAAAGTATACTGGTGCAGATCGTTCAGGAACTGGAACATGAGTGTCCTTTTTGAGAGCAGCGGTGATCATGGCGGATCATGGCCATGTCGTTGCCGTACAAGTCTATGATGTTCTGTCCGACAATTTCGCTGGTCGGATGGACAAGAACGTTTCTGTTCACACAGATTACGCTTGTTATGTGACGACTGACAAAGCCTATGTCGTGGGAGACGATCAGGATAGTCATTTTCCGGTTGAGCTGGTCGAGAATCTTGTAGAGCTTTTCTCCGGCCGAGGTGTCAACATTGGCAGTGGGTTCGTCAAATAAGAGCATGTCAGGTGAAGTGGCAAGGGCACGGGCAATGAGTACTCGTTGCCGTTGTCCCCCGGAAAGTTCAGCAAAAGGGCAGCGTCCAAAATCTGCCAGATCTACCGTTTCCAGCGCTTCATGGGCAACTCGCATTTTCTTTATTGAAAAAGGTCCAAATCCTTCCTGTCCGGCAAGGCCCATGAGCACCACGTCTTGAGCAGATACTGGAAAACGGTTGTCAAACTGCATGTGCTGGGGAACATAGCCCAGTCTGTGTGAAGACCTGGCTGGTAATTCTTCAAAAACATAAATATTTCCGCTGTCCGGTTTTAAGAGTCCGAGAATAAGACGCAAGAGAGTTGTTTTTCCTCCTCCGTTCGGGCCGACGATACCGATCATCTCCTGCTCGTGTATCTCGAGGTTGACGTCCTGAAGTACCGGATTGCCGTTGTAACCGAAATCAAGATGTTCAATGCTGATAACAGTTTTCGGGTTGCTGGAATGGGTCATATCATCAAGTGGAAAGAATTATTCTGTAAGGGTAAAAGTATTCTTTTTACTAATCATGTCAACATGATCCAGTCTGACCCTGATTAAATTTCCCATTTGGTAGGTCTTCATTGATTCCTCGCCAATGAGCCTGTGTGCCTTGCTGTCATAGATATAATAGTCATCTTTCATCTCGCGGACCGGAACGCCCCCACTGATAAACGTTTCCAGAAGCTCGACAAACAGGCCAAAAGAGGTTGCTCCGGAAATAATGGCATCAAATTCTTCACCAATATGATCCATAAGGAAGAGGGCACTGAGCCTGGATTGAATGTTACGTTCGACATCAACGGCAATTCGTTCCCGTTTCGATAAGTGGAGGGCTGCATCGGCAAGGGTGGCTTTGCCTGTCAGGATTGGAATCTTTTTTGGTTCCGGCTCGTTCAGGATAAGCAGGTTGTGTAAAACTCTGTGTGCAACCAGGTCCGGGTAGCGCCTGATAGGCGATGTAAAGTGAAGATAGTATTCGGCTGCAAGCCCGAAATGACCTGCATTTTCGGGGGAATATCGCGCCTGTTGCATAGTGCGGAGCATAAGGTTGTTGACCACATATTCTTTGGGCGAATTCTCCGCTTCTTCAATTACCTTCGCAAACCATGAGGGAGACAGCTCCATCCGTTGGAATTGAATACCCATTAACGTTATCGCTTCGGTAAACTGTTCGACCTTTTCAGGGTCGGGTTGTTCATGGATACGGTAGAGGATAGCCTGTTTTTTTTTGGCCATTGTCTCAGCCACAGCCTCGTTCGCAGCCAACATGAATTCTTCGATGAGCTGGTGTGCCTGATTCCGTTCCGCCCTTTTTATTGCTTCTATTTTATCGTCCTGCATAAGAATCACAGCCTCGGGCAGGTTGAACCCGATTGAGCCGCGTTTTTTTCGGCGATTCTGTAACTTTTCAGCCAGGCTTTGTGCACTTTCAAGCATGGGAAGAAGTGGACGATACGTTTCCTGCTCGCCGGGGTCACGATCATAAAGAATTTTCCGTACAGTGGTATAGGTAAACCTTTGCCGGCTGGTGATCATGCTTTTGCAGAATTTTTCGCTGGTGCGAATGCCATTTTTGTTAAACTCAAGGATTACAGTAAAAGCCGGCCTGTCCTCGTTCGGAACCAGACTGCACAGGTTGTTTGATAAACGTTCCGGCAGCATGGGAATTACCCGGTCAGGAAAGTAGGTGCTTGTTCCCCGGCGGTACGCCTCTATATCAATAGCAGTACCGACTTTGACGTAATGACTGACGTCGGCTATGGAAACATAAAGCCTGTACCCTGTTTTTGTATTCTCAACTGCAATTGCATCATCAAAATCCTTGGCTGTTTCTCCATCAATTGTTACGTGGCAGATATGACGGAGGTCCGTTCTCTGCGATTCACATTGAGTGAGTGGTTCAAGCTGCAGGGCTTCCTGCTCGACTTTCGCCGGGAACGCAGGGGCCAGTTCAAACTGTTCAATGGCCATTCTGATTTGAACTGAAGCGGTCAGCGGATCACCGAGGATTTCAGCAATTTTCCCTTCTGGGGATCGTCCTCCTGAACCGTAGTCGATAATTTCAACCAGTACAGCGGTGTCGTTCCGTGCCCCGAGGTTGTTGCTTTTTCTTATAAGTATCGTGTACGGCAGCCGTTCATTGTCGGGCGTGACGTAGCCGATTTTGCCTCCGGAAGTGTATAGACCGCAAATTCTTGTTATGCCGCGTTGAAGAACTTTGACAACCCGTGCTTCAGGCCTGCCTCTGGAGAATCTGGTTACACGGATGAGGATTGTATCAGCATGGCTGGCTCCGCCCAGGTTGGCATGGCTTATAAAAGGGTCTTTGTCCTTTTTATCAGCACCTTCAACAACAGCGAAGCCAAATCCTTTCCTGTTCATATCAAGGACGGCTTTCAAGAGCCCTGAGTCTCCAACGAGCAGGTATTTCTGTTTTTGGCGCTGAACCTTGCCTTTTTTTTCCAGGCTTGACAGGATGGTTTTGAGGGGAGATCGGGCATGCCGAGGCAGGTCCATTCCAACAAGAATCTCACCCATGCTGACCGGGTCTCCCTGGTTGGCAAGAAATTCGAGCAGGCTGTCGACGAGCATAATCTGGTTGTCCTGGTGTTCAGATTCTGCTTTTCGGTGTTTTTTTACAAAAGGTTTCCCTGATATCTGTCTATGAGAACGTTTTTTTACCATGAAAATAGGAGTGGTATGCAGGTAGAACCGTCATTATATTGTAAGTTGTCAGCCCGGCAGAACAAAACAAAGGAAATGAATTTTGCTTTGTTCCGAAGATAACATCTGCTAAGATTAGCAGAAGCATCTTTTTTGGACGGCTATTGATTTTTTGTATTCTACACTATTTGGGATGTAAAGAAAGTAGATAAACCGTCTTGACTTTGAAAAGATTCAGTATGTTGAGGATGTTTTTCAAGCGCAGGTAAGCGAGCCCGAAGTCTGCGCTTATCTGCTAGACTCCGACGCAGTAGACATAATGCTTCCCGCCTTCGCAGCAGATTTCTCGAAATCTCCACTTATCTGTGAGAAATGTGGGTCAGGAAGCAGGTAAGGAAAAACTTCACCACGATGTTTCAGGCAGGGAATGCAGTATAAAAAATTTGATTTGACCGCCTATCAGGAGGCGATGAAAAACATTATCGGCGTCGGTCCCGAGACAACGGTTTTCTGGGAAGCTCTTGAATTTGCACTGGATGCTCATGGCGATCAATGGCGAAAATCCGGTGATCCGTACATTGTGCACCCTTGCAATGTGGCCAGGATTCTAGCCGAGGAACTCGATGTTCATAATGCCGAAATTCTGGCGTCTGCTCTCTTGCATGATACTGTCGAGGATGTGGAACATGTTACTCCGGCGGTGATCCGAAAAAAATTTGGAAGCAATGTTGAGGCAATTGTTGAAGGGTGCACCAAGGTAACCCATTACAGTGGTGGAAAACAGACTTTGAAAAAACTGGTTCACCGGAAAATTTTCAGCGGAGCCGCAGCCAAGCCGGAAGTAATTATTGTTAAGCTTGCAGACAGGCTCCATAACCTGCGAACCCTATCGTCCATGCCGAAGCATAAGCGTCAGAGAGTTGCGGACGAGACTCTTGACATCTATGCCCCTCTTGCCACAATCCTAGGACTTTTCGAGATCAAACGTGAGATGTACAATCTTGCTCTGGCCTACAAGTTTCCCAGGCAAGGCAACAAGCTTCAACTTCATCTCGACAAGTTGAAAAATGATGAAAAGGTTAAGGAGATTGTTAACCAGGTACAGTTTGCCCTTGAGGAAGATGGGACGCAGGCCGAGATGAGTGTTCGAACAAAAGGATTGTGGGGATATTATGATGCCAGAAACCGTATCCTGATCAAGGAGATTGACAGTCCACAGGAGATGCTGATTGTTGTTGATGGCCGAAGGTCCTGTTATGAGGCCCTGGGGACTTTGAACAGGATATACCCTCCTATACCAAGAACGATTCGTGATTTTATTGCCAATCCAAAGCCTTCCGGTTACCAGGGACTGCATGCCCGGGCAAATATTGACGGGAAAAAATACCTGTTCAAGATCAGGACAGAGGAAATGGCCCGTCGGGCCCAGCGGGGTCTGGTCCGTTTCTGGACCTCTGAAAAAAAACGTGGAAGATATATTAAGGGCCTGCAGGAGATGTTTGATATCCTGGGCAGTGATGAATCTGTTTCCTACCGGGATATGATCGCTGCCGGTGGCCGTAAGGAAATTTATACCTATACTCCTCAGGGAGATCTTGTCTGTCTGCCGGTTAACTCGATTACTCTTGATTTTGCCTTCGATGTTCATACCGCTATCGGTAAAACCTGTATTGGAGCTATGGTCGGTAACCGCCGTGTTGCACCGGATTATGTGCTTAAGGATGGTGATGTGGTGAAAATCATCAGGCAGAGCAATACAGTCAAGTTTGATCCGGACATTCAGAAATTGTGTCAGACTCCCAAGGCCAGGTCTGAATTGGCCAAAACTTTCAGAAATCGTCAAAAAGTGGTTTCCGGCCAGATAGGCCTCTCTGTTCTGCAACAGGAAATGCGCCGCTACGGTCTGCCGTTTGAGCTTATATTAAAAAGCGGGATGAGTTATATTCTGGAATATTTCAGTATCGAATCTCTTGAGGACCTGTACCTGAAAGTTGGTAAGGGCCAGATCCGTTTGCGGGAGCTCATTTTTGAAATTAAAAACGGACTTTACTTCGACCATGAAACGCTCCAGCAGCCGACAGGTATTTTTAACCGGATAGAACTCTCCACGGTTGATCCGGTTGTAGTTAAATCATCGGCCTGCTGTCGGCCTACTCCTTTGGATAAGGGGATCATCGGCCTGCTGAGTGAGCGGGGATTGTCGCTGCACCGGAAGGACTGTGATCGTCTCCAGACAATAAAGTTTCAGCGGGAAGATGCGGTGGAAGTCCGTTGGGACCTGAAAAAAACTCAAGTGATCAAGCCCCAGAAGGTTATTGTTTTTGCAGCCAACAGGCAGAAAATGTTTATGCTGCTTTCTGTTGCGCCCAGCGAGTTGAAGATTATCGATATAATTGCCCTGGCTGTCAGGCCGAATACCACACCTGCCTGGGAAGTTAATTTTACGGTCCCCAACCTGTATGGCCTGAAAAAGATTTTTAAACATCTCGATCGCTCTGAACTTCCCTACGAATTCGATCTGGAGCAATAACAACTGCTATGAGAAAGGGTAAAGCCTTTTTTGTCGGAAAACGAATGGAGCGGGAGGCAAAAACCGTTGAGGTAATGATCCGCCGGTATTGTCGGGATAAACATAACACCCCTGGAAAGCTCTGTCCGGATTGCCGGGAGCTTCTCGAATATGCCCGTAAACGACTTTCTCTCTGCCCATTTCAGGAAAACAAGACGACCTGCGGTAAGTGTCCAGTCCACTGTTACAAACCTGATATGAAGTCCAGGGTCCAGCAAGTCATGCGATATGTCGGCCCGAGGATGATCTGGTCCAACCCTCTTCTGTCCCTGCGGCACGGTTTGGACGGCTTGCGTAAGGAGCCTCTGGGCCGGATTACAAAGATAAGGGAATGACTGGCAGTATGACGGACGTTCCCCCTTGTGACAGTTAACCCGCATTTCTCCCAAGAAATCTGCTACAAAGCCGGGAAGCACTGTGTCTACTTCGTTACAGGCCCAAAAGCATTCTCGACATACTAACAGTATGCCTGCGAGTGCTTTTGGGCCTGTGCCTTGTATCCACAGCACTTCACGACTTTTCGCGACGATTCTGGTGAGAAATGCGGGTTAGTCCATTGCTTGACACCCGGAATTAAATCTCGTACATTGCTGTCCGTTCGCTAACCTTTTCACGAGCTGTCATGAAACAGTAAACATAATGTTTGGTATCGGTCTTCCTGAAATGATCGTCATCCTTGCGGTGGCACTTATCGTTGTCGGCCCGGATAAACTACCGGACCTGGCCCGTTCTCTAGCCAAGGGAATGTTTGAACTGAAAAAAACGGTGAACCAGGTTAAGGCCAGCCTCGAGGATGAGGACAACCTTATCGGCTCGGTGCAGTCCGACCTGAAAAAAACGGCGGATGATTTGAAGGGCAACCTGCTTGAGTCGGATCATTTTACCTGGAAGGAACCTGAAGGAGGGGAGCCCAGGTTAGCCGCATATGAAAAAGACGCTCAAGACGGGGATGTTATTGATGTGGATGATGTTCAGACCCCCGATGATGACACCATAGATGACACAGTTCCTTCTGTACGTCGGGACGCTGATTCTGAAGAAAAATTATCGAAGGATGATCCTCAGCATACCGCATGATTAAAGGCCTTCCAAAAAACACCACCGCTGACATTTTCCTGGTTGAGTGCAGTTGCATTGCTATTATGTCCGTTACACTTTTTTCCTGTTTGCAGGATTGTCATGTTTGAAGCGGCGCTGGAACACTTCGGCCCCCATCACCAGGAGCTCCGTAAACGTCTTATTCGGAGTTTTCTGGCGATTGCAATTGCAACAGTGATTGCCTACCTGTTTGTTGACCATATTGTCGCTTTTTGTATGCAGCCTTTGTTTTCTGCCTATCCGGAATTACAGAAGCTCGTGTATACGAAACTGACCGAGGCCTTTATCACCTACATTAAACTCTCCATTCTTGTGGGGATTATTGTCAGTTTTCCTGTCCTCATCTACCAGGTCTGGATGTTTGTCGCTCCCGGTCTGCTTGATCATGAAAAACGTCTGGCCAGGATAATCGTTTTATGGGCAACGTTTCTTTTTGTCGGAGGAGCGCTTTTTTCCTTCTTTATCGTCCTGCCGGAAATGCTCGCTTTTTTTATGAGTTATGCCGGACCGAATCTTGAACCACTGCCAAAGCTCGGCAAGTATCTGACGTTCGTAGCCCGTATGGTTCTGGCATTCGGCATTGCCTTTGAAATACCGTTTCTGATGTTTATGACCAGCCGTGCGGGTCTGGTGGCCAAAGATTATTTCAGAAAAAATCGTATGTATTTTTATGTCGCCATTGTCGTGCTCGCCTTTCTTCTGACAGCCGGTGAGGTGACCGCTACTGTTCTGCTTGCCTTCCCTCTGTTCGGTCTGTATGAAGCCGGTATCCTTTCGAGTCGGGTTTTAGGAAAACAAACTAAAAACGATTCCGATTATTAGTCCGCATTTTTTCTCTGTAAGAAATGCGGCCTACCTGTTCCTGGACAGAACAAAGAGAGTTCCGCGAACCCGGGCATCGCCCTCGCGCCGCATATCGGAATCAGCAGAAAGCAGTATCCTCCATCCGTTTTCCTGAGCCGCTTGCCTGACATAGTCCGGGTGATGGGCATACCTGCCGGTGGGCTGATGGCTCCAGCCGTATTCCGTGGATTTTTCGGTCGAAAGACAGAAAAGGGCGCCGGAGGAGGATTGTTTCGCCGCGGCTTTGAAGACAGGTTGCAGATCCCCTGAGTAATTCAGCACATCGGCTGCAATAAACAGGTCGTACAATGCATCCGAATTGCGCAGAAAGGTGACAATATCATCCACATGCAGGGCGTCGTAGATATTTTTGCCGGCTGCTTTTTCAATCATTTTAGGAGACAGGTCGACACCTGACAGCCGAATGCAGGCGGTACGAAAGGTCTTCCCGGCCAGGCCGGTGCCGCAGCCAAGGTCGAGGGCATGGTCGAAGACCTGCTTTTCCTGCCGGATGGAGTCAAATTGTATCCGCAGGTCGAGGTAGAGGTTGTATTCCAGGTCTTCAAGGAGGTTTTTTTCAAAGGTTTCACTGTACTGATCAAAGAGGTCGCGAATGTATTCCTGGGGCGGGGCATCCGGTGAGGATCCGTCGAGGACAGAATGCATGTACCTGGCTGAAGCGTGGTCGGGATCCAATTTAAGGACCTGTTCGTACAGCTCTCTGGCTTGATCATACTTGCCCTGCAGGTGGGTGAGGTAAGCCAGACTGTTCATGGCAGGCAGATGGTCCGGCTCCTCGTTGACCAGGTCGGCAAAAATCCTGCGGGCCTGTTCGATCTCACCGGCATCCCGGTAGCAGCAGCCCAGGTTGTAACGGATATCAGTGCTGCCCGGTTCAATGGTCAACGCCTTCAGGTAGGCTGTCTCGGCCTCGGCGTACCGCTTGTCCTTTTTATAGGCCAGACCGAGGTTGTACAGAATGTCACCGTCATCCGGGCAGAGTTCGGCAGCTTTCTGGTATGCCTTGGCCGCCAGGCCGAACTGTTCTGTTTCAAAAAAAGCCAGGCCAAGGTTGTAATGCAATTCCGCCATCTCCGGTACAGAGCTGACAACGAGGGAATATAATCTGATGGCCTCGTCCGGCCGCCCTTGGTAATGCAGGTGCAGTGCCTCCTGATAGAGGGCGTGTATATCTACTGGTTCTTGTTTTTTACTCATTATTATTCTTTTTTTCGGGGGATGATTTCCTGTTTGAGCAGGCAGCAGGAAATCCGGTGCCTGGCTTTGCCGTTTTCTCCATACTCAATCGTGTCCGGCTGTAGCAGTTTGTTCATCACGCAACCTTCAGGAATGGACAGTGGGAAGAATCGGTCTTCGTTGATTCCGTCGTGTTTCAGCAGCCGGTTGTCGACAATGGTGTAGCTATGAATGGGGTAGTCCTCGCACAGGGGGCATTGGTACACCCTGCCATTGGGAAAAATAAAGAAATTTTCAGCTACCAGGCCGGCACATTCAAATAGTTCCCCAGGTTCAAGAAAAACCTTCGGAAAGGTTACATGTACGCCCAGCCGGGCAGCCTCTCTGGCAACCTGTGGAACAACCTCAAGCCAGTGGTCCGGATCGACCTGCCAGTTTATTTTTTCTTGCAGATCTTTTGCGGCAGGTTTGCCGCGTAGGCCGATGACCTGGATGAAGAAACGTTGTACACCCCATTGGGCGAGTATGGACGGCATTCTGTACAGATGGTCGATATTGAGGTTTGAAACAGTATAGATCACACTGGTATGAAATCCTTTTTTGACAGCCTTGCGGAGGTTTTTCGTGCAGGTTTCAAAAACATGTTCGCCGCGTATAGGGTCATTAATCTCCGGATCAGGACCGTCCAGGCTGAAGCTCAGAAAGTCGAGCTCTTCGGGCGTCACTTTTTCAAGAAGGTCATGGAACAGAAACCCGTTGGAATCGACTGTCACCGCATAACGCATCGATTTTGCCGCCCTTATTATTTCAGGCAGATCGGGGTGCATAGTCGGCTCTCCGCCCAGCAGAATAAGGTTGGATTGCCTGTCCGGCCGGCTAAACAGTTTCAGCCATTGTACAACAGTTGACCTCGGCAGCGTTTCACCGCCGTGCTGAGGAATATTGATGTAGCAGTGACGGCATGATAGGTTGCAGGCCGTGAGCAGGTGAAAGAACACATTTCGTTCGCCCGCTTTGAAACCAACCGTTCTGGCTATGATGTTATCGGTCACGGTTTATGCTCCAGATGCTGCTCGAGGGTGTACCTTGCAAGAAGGCTGTTCTGCAGGTAGGTGTATTTGCGAAAAAAATCCTGAAAGAGTCTAAGGCTCTCTGCCCGTTGTACATTGCCAATCAGTTTGACCTTCATTCCGGAATAAAAAGGATTAAGCAGTTTCAGCGGCAGGTTGGTGCCTCCACCCATTATATCCTCGTAGGCCCAGACATAGTTTCTGATGCCGGACAACAGCATGGAGGAGAAACACATAAGGCAGGGTTCCATGGTTGAGTAAACAGTCATTTCGCTCAGATCAGGCATTGGCTTAATTTGCAGTATTGTTCTCAGGGCTGTAATCTCGGCATGATCAAGTTCGTTTTCCTGAGGACCGCTGCTGTTTTTCCGTCTGCCTTTTGCAATTACCTCGTCGTCAAGGACGAAAACACAGCCAACCGGAAATTCACCATCATTGAGGGCTTTTTTGGCTTCAGAAAGTGCAAGCCTCATGAATTGGTCTTGGTTATGCATAGTATAAAAAATGGAAAATGTTAATTTTTTATAATGCTCTGTTTTTCAAGAATAAAATTATGGACAATGGATATACCATGGCCGGAATTTCCTGTCAAAAAAGAGAAAACTTCAAATTTAAAGGCTTCGGCCGAAGTGGAGAACGCTCTTGGAAATGACCGCTCCGGTCTGAGGTTGCACCCAGTCATGCCCCCTGTCGTTAAATGGCAGGTAGACAAGAGATTTTATCGCATTTTTTAAACGGGTCTGAGGGAGAAAGGGAAAAATATTCTTACGGCTGGTTGCGCAGGCAGCCAGAATTATCTTGATAGCCTGTCGCGCTTCCGTTTTTGGAAGGGTAACAGGATAGAGGTTTGGAACATAGTGACCGTTTTCCGGGTGCAAACGCCACTGGCTGATTGTGACCTGTCGGCCGATCTGGAGAAAAATTTTCGGGCGGAGCTTAAATGCCGGGATCCAGAAACTCATCACTCGATCGTTCCATTGTGATCTTGGGATCATAGGCTGGTTGGTGCGCTGGATAAAATCAGCAAAGCTGAAGATATTCATGCTGGGAACATGAGCCGACACTTTCCAGAATCCGAGATAAAGACGTGTCTGTCCGTCGCCGGGCTGTATTTGCCATTCGAGTTGCTGCAAACCTTGATCGCCAATCTCCCATACCGTATCACAGTTGCTGCAGGGCAGGACAAGACAATCTCCTTCGCCGTCAAGACTCCAGCCGCAATGGGGGCAGAGCGTCGGCAGGAAATGAACCTGCCAGCGGGGATTGAAGTTCTTTCCTTTCAGCGGGTACGCTGCCACCTTGTCCAGTTCGATGAGGTGTGTATCGGTGACACTGTCGTACAGATCTGTTTCATCGCGGTTGAGCGGCAGATAAATAAAACTCAGCGTGTCGCCTATAAAGGAACGGTGGTAAAGAGTGTTCCCGACATTGGTCGCCAGCCGGGTCAGCTGGACCGCTTTTTCCAAAATAACCTTTGCCTTGACAGAGAGTCGAAGAAACCGGCCTCTGGTCTGGGGCGTAAGCCGTCCTAATTTCATGGCCTGGGGCCGCATTCCAAGTGAAGGCGGCAACCCGGGCATGACGAAACCCAACTGGGTTGTGTCTATAACCCGGTAGGTGATACCGGTGTCAGAAACCTGAAAGACATTACTTTTTAACCTGATATAAGGCGCATAAAGAAGGTGATCACGATCCGGCTCTTCCACGCGGTCAGGGAGCACATAGCGAAAAGCACCACTTGTCTGCAGGAAGTTTTTAACGCCGCAGTAAGGGCAGGTCAGCAGCCGATCGGTCTCTGAAAGAGTGACAGGGGCGCCGCATTGCGGACACCCCTGTTCAACCTGGATATCCATTTATTGCAGTTTATTGCCGCACTGGTTGCAGAATGTAGCTCCAGGGATATTTTCCGCCTGACATTCAGGGCACTTTACGGCCTTCGGTTTTTCCGAGGCGGGATGGCCGCAGCGCGGGCAGAATTTCGACCCCGGTGTCATGTTCTT
>Ga0209013_10002843_pt1 | contig 15583 bp, 10 predicted proteins | sample Cruoilmetagenom2_FD_187291 | JGI IMG/M metagenome (GOLD analysis project Ga0209013, IMG submission 187291) | Oil polluted marine microbial communities from Coal Oil Point, Santa Barbara, California, USA - Sample 2 (SPAdes) (version 2) | ecosystem: Environmental > Aquatic > Marine > Oil seeps ... | reverse complement strand
TCTCCACATTTCTGAGATGTGGGGCTAACATCTCAATATCACTGCTAAGCAAGCTCCCGATCTCGAAATGAGACCGGTTGTTTTTTATGTTGGTGTTCTCGTCAAAAGGAGGTGGACCTATGACCTGATCTCTGGAAAAAGGACTAGTGCTGTGTCAAATATGAATGTTTGGATTGTCGCACTGTGCGAACGCGAAGAGTCGAAGCGAGTTACGAGGAGATTGGGCATCTGGAAAACGATGCTTCGGCATGCAAAGGACGGATGCGGCTCAAACTACATGAGCGGCTCACAAAATACGTGAGCTTGCATATTTGCTCGCTTCACTCGCAAAATGCATGGCAATGACACTATACTGGAGAGCGGATGCTTAATGCTCCCAGCAATGACATCTTAATCTATGATGTTTGACTGTACACTAGTCGGTTGATAGTCGAATCCTTCAATTCAACGAATCGAAAAATAAAATAGAATTAAGGTTAGAAAGGAGCGGAAAATGGCTATTTCAATTACACCTTCATCGGACTACAATAAGCGAGAGCTAGCAGCGACGAATAAGATTAAATCTAGACTCAAAAAACTGCGCAGCGAGAAAGAAAAGGAAGATTGGACTTTCGAAGTTGGCTATACAACAGCTTTGGATTTTGACATCGAGCAGTTAACCGGTCTCGCGCCTCCTGAAAATTGGCTTGAGCTTGCTGAACAGCAGAATATACAGGTAAAGGCACTCATGAAGGAGGAGCAAAAGCCCATGTTCTTGGGAGTTTGCTCTGCTGGTGCAGCCCAATTCGACTGGAGTGACCAAAACGCAGTGACCCCAGTACGGGACCAGGGTCCCTGTGGTAGCTGTTGGGCGTTTGCTACCCATGGAGCCTACGAGGGCAGCTACGCAGTACTGAACAAAACGCTCATCGATTCCTCCGAGCAAGACACTTTAGATTGCAGTGGCGCCGGGAGTTGCGCTGGTGGGTGGTGGGCCTACCAATACCTAATCGATTCTGGGTCGGCAAAAGAAGGTGACTATTCCTATGTGGCTTCACAAGGAAGCTGTAAGTCTGTTGTAAGCAGACCATATAAGGCAGTTGCTTGGGGCTACGTTGATAGCACGGTTCAAATTCCGTCAGTGGCGGCATTGAAGCAGGCCTTATGCGAGTACGGACCTCTCGCGGTTGCCGTAAGGGTAACCTCAGCTTTCCAGGGCTACACCAGCGGCGTCTTCAACGAAAACGATCCAGGTGATGTAAACCACGGTGTCACCCTGGTGGGATGGGATGATGCAAAAAATGCCTGGCGGATCAAGAACTCCTGGGGCCAAGGCTGGGGTGAATCCGGCTTCATGTGGATTGCTTATGATAGCAATAAAATCGGCTATGCGGGATCCTGGGTGCAGACAGAGGTGGCGCCAGTCTGTGAAGATGGACCCAGCTTCCTGGCATATGAAGAGTTTTACTTCGTAGATAATAAGCAGTTCAGTAGTAACGACAATGTAACATCTGTGACATTCAACCTGCCTAAGGAAATGATTGTCTCCTTTGTGGCAGATGCTTCGGGATTTATTGCTGAGGGGAGTTCACCTCAGTTCTTCAGGACTGGTCTTTACACTGCGGCTTCGACCAATACAATGTTTACGGCATCCTACCGCAGAGGGTCGTTCCAGTCCACTGATCAGCAAGTCACTGTCCATACTTCATTTGCGATGAAACTGCCAGCGGGAACCCATACCATATATTGGAAGATATGGCTCAGCGGCTACACCATCCAGCTTGACTCCGGGATACTCACAGCCTTAGCCGTGCCGTGTTCCATGGGTGGTAAGCTCCAATTGGAAACAGCAGTACAGGGTGAGATTGCCGGAATAGTGACCGATAAGGATGAGATTGTCACCACCAAGGATGAGGAGAGACCGGACCAGTATATTACGATCGACCGTCCTGCTGGCACCCATTAACGGAGTGCAATGCAACCGTAATAGTTCAACCAAGGACGAGCGTGTGCTCAGTTGAAGATGTAAAAATCTCGACTGAATCCACCAAGTGAACCACCAATAATCCGGATATTCGCCACCGTCCCGATAAAAACGTCGGGACGGTGGGAACTGTGCTCTCCGGCTGAATGATTTTTTGATCATGCCTGTGTGTAAGCTTTATGAATGGTGACGATCATTGTGACATGGTATAGTAGTTACCCAGTTTTCGCCCAAATAAGCGGCAACTTGCTCAAAATTTGAGTGAAGTAACACAAGAAAGGGACGACACTACACAGAGAAAGCATCTACAAGCTTGCCTGACCAGGATAAATGGAGAATAATTTGCACATATTCCATACTGAGTCCCGATTTTGCTATCTGGTGAAAAAACAAAGTCATTGTATATTTTGAATTTGCAAAAAACAGAATACGCTAGTGCTCTGTCAAATATGATTAATTGGTTTGTCACTCTGATCTAATGTGAAGAATCGAATTGAGTTACGAGGAGCGGCATCTGTAAAACGATGCTTCGGCATCTAAAACAGATATGGATTGCTGAAGCCATGCTTCAGCTTTGTTACCATAAAGGCGCAAGCATGGCGGCTCAAGAACCGTGAGCTTGCGCACTCCAAAGGATTGCCGGCAAGCAAAGAACGGATGCGGCATCTAAAAAGCAGATGCTTAGCGCTCCTCGTAGCAACTTAATCATTGATGCTTGACATTACACTAGCTTTCATCGCCAAAATCGACTTGTTTTGCTCTGAAAACAGAGCAACGCGCCACTATTTCAGGCGAAACCTAGGTAATTACAGATGTATCACTCTTTTAGAGCTTTTTCCTGTAAACTCATTATGCAGATATCCCTGAACCTTTGAGGAGTTTTAACAATATGACACGCTTAATAGTAACCGAGCAAAACAATAACGCTGAGTTTCGCCTACACGTGGGAGACGAGCTGATCGTGCGTTTGGAAGCCATTCCAGGCACAGGCTATTCCTGGATCGTTTTAGGTGACAACGATGAAGTTTTGAGTCAGATCGGTGAGTCTATTTTCGAAAAATCGGACGAACAAATGGTAGGAGGAGTGGAGCAACAAATCTTCTCCTTTCGCGTCAAATCTACAGGTGTACGGCTACTTGAATTGGAATACCGTAGATCATGGGATAAGCAAGGAGAGGCAATAAAAACACTCTCCATAAGGGTGATCACAGAAGAGTAAGCCGGGATGCCGCTGAAGTCTATATAGCAGAATAAATTGAAGAGTGTATATGAACGCTACGAGCCAACTTGATCGCCACAACTAACTTTTTTTGATATCAAGGAGAAGAAATCCTCATGGACAATACAACTGTACACCCGCTCAGCAAAGACCTGGAGTATATATTAGATCTACTTCTATTCAAAGGGAGACCGGAGAACCGGGATATTGACCGAGAGGTTGTCGTATTAATCAACCACGGCTTTACAGTTGGTTTTTCACCTGCTCGTCTGCAACCGCTCTGGGCGGCTTACCGCGTAGCAGGAAGTGATCGGGATTTAGGTTTCGACCGGCCTCACCTCTATTACGAGGACGCTCGCCTGGATCCCGAGTGGCAGATTGGATCTGAAACATTCGGAAGACATGGTGATATCCAGTACCACGTCGGGCATATGGTTCCGAATGAAGCGATTAACCGCCAGTTTGGACGGCTGGCGCAAATGGAGACGTTTTTCATGTCAAACATGAGTCCCCAACGCGGCTCATTGAACAGGGGCGTTTGGTTAACTCTCGAAAACATGATCCGCAATATTGAAGATACACCGGATAAAGACCATGTTTGGGCAATTGTCGGACCGATTTTTTCCAATAATCCAGACCAGATCGATCGCCCTAACGGCAAAGTCGTACCGATTCCGGAAGCTTATTACTGCATTACTGTTGACCCTTTTCGATATCCATGGGACCGCCCCAGCAACGTCGACATTGTATGCTTTCGAATCCCACAAGCTGCGGAATCGGGGACTTCTCTCGAGACATTTATCGTCGACCTAAATAGGATTGAGAATGAGACCAATCTCAAGTTCTTTCCCGCATGGGAGGATGACGACGATGATGTGGCGAGCCGCTCTATAGTAACGTTCGATCCCTCCGAAATTATCCGTGGGGCTCCAGAATCTCGGCATCGCTTACTTGCTCAATTGGCTGATGAGTAGTATAGGCTATTCTAGGCAGATCTGAGAGAAGGAGCATAAGACGTTGGGCAATCAGGATCGGGACGTTCTGGTGTAGGGATTGTTCAGCGACCTGGGGTTGAAGCTCTAAATGGTGAAATTCAAGTCTAATCCCATGTACGTGGGTGTTTATCATTTTTGTCCTAACAAGTAATTTAAGGAAGTATGCAAAATGGAAAAGAAATGGACAGGCTGGCACAGCTTTGGATTGGTGGCTATTCTCGTAGCTATTGCATTGTTTGGACTTCGGATACCGGAGAATCAGATTCTTTTATCGTGGTTATTGACTCTGGTAGCCCTTACAGTGTTCGCCATGCTTGCTGGTCATGGCATTACGGGACGGTTCTGGTTTGGGTGGTTAATAAATGAACAGTATAGGATGAGCCTCTCTAGGTTACAGATGTTCCTTTGGACGATCGTTGTCCTTTCAGCGTTTTTAACTGCTGCTCTTGCTAATATTAGAATGGGGTATTCCGAGAAGGCTGTTGCCATCGCAATACCGAAAGATGTGTGGCTTGCCATGGGCATCAGCACCACTGCACTGGTTGGCTCCCCCCTCATTCTGAAAGGGAAGAAGGAAAAACCAACCAACCAAGAGGAAGCAGAAAAAACCCTGGTTGAACTAAATATATTGGATGAACCACCTGTATACCCAGATATGTCTGATATTGCAGATGACCCACAAGCATTGGCTGACGCTGAGAACAACTACCAAATAAAGGAGAATATATACGAAGCGAAAGCGAAAACGAAGGTGGCGGAACATACTAGTGGTCAGTTATTTCGGAATACAAAGCCTGATGATGCAAAGCTGCCCGATCTGGTGAGTGGCGAGGAGGTTGGCAATGCAGATATTCTGGATCTTTCCAGACTTCAGAACCTCTTCTTCACTCTTATTTTAGTCGGATCGTATGCAGCAGCTTTGGGAACTTTGCTAGTAAATTCATCGGGCGCAATTGAGAAATTTCCGGAGCTTGGGGCTAGCCAGGTTGCTTTGTTGGGGATTAGCGCAGCTGGTTTTTTGGGAGCTAAAGCGGTTGATAAACAGCCTGAGGGTGAATAGTGGTTAATGTTATATTTTCACATACGATATTTCTAATCACTTTAATATCCGGTTAGGATAAACTGATTTTATTAACGGGGAACTGACAATCTTGTTTAATTGTTTATTATTAACTGTCGCAACAAAAGCCTGCGCCATTTGTAAATGATGTGGTGAATCTCCAAGCACACCTTCCAAGAAGCTCTTTGCTTCAGCGGTTTTTTCTTCTATCTCGAATTTCTCTTCGTTTGTCTCTTCCGCGAAGGAAAAGGGGACACGCATCTGGTTTGATCCGTAGGTTTTTTCTTCAAAATCCAACCGAGATTCAGGTAAATCAAGAACAATAATTACACTGGTCTCTTCATCTGTATTCTTAAACGCAAATTTCTGTAACTCTTGATCTTGAATTTTTTCGATTATCGGATTTTTATCTTCCATCGTTAATCCTATCTTCAAAGTATTTTACAAAAGGTGTGGATTCCCTTGACAGTTATATTTGTAATTAAATATTACCACCATAAACATCGAACACATTACATATTATGGTGGCAATATTTTGGGATCCCGAAAATGCTGTTAATTAATTTTATCAGTATCCGCGGTCCTTTGCAAAACCGATCGCCCGTAATACATTAATGCGACCGAATCCATATCGATGATCTTGACCTGATTCGCCCAATTCATCGACCGAGCCAATTAACAAATCCTGAATTAGATAAGCCCTATCGCTTTTCTTAATATTTGTACTGATGGATGTAGCGCTTAACAACAAAGCAATAGCGCCTGCTACATGAGGAGTAGCCATGGATGTTCCATTAAATGATTTCCAGTCCTCATTTGGAATTGAAGACAGAACACCTACACCTGGAGCAGAGACGTCTGGCTTAGAATAGATCAGCGGCAAATATTTTTTTGGAATTATCTGCGATTTGGTAACGACGTGTGTGCGTCCGCCGCTGAATCCAGCATTGCGATCTTTAAAATCTGTAGCGCCAACGGAGAAAGAGAAGAAATCATTTCCAGGTGTGCCTGTGGTTTGGTTTCCTGAATTGCCTATTGCTACAACCACGGGAATACCCAGTCTCGAACATGAAATGAACGTGTTCATGTAATCATCGCGGACTTCAGGATCGAACCAAACTCCACCAAGAGACATGCTGATAACATCCACCCCTAAATTGGCAGCCCATTGGATACCCGCTAATATTTGAGCATCTGTTCCTCTACCTCTTTTGAGGACAAGACCAACAGCTAATTCAGCTTCAGGAGCAACACCAATCCAGCGACCGCTGGCGTTGCCTCCTGCTATGGTTCCTGCGCAGTGCGTGCCATGTTTATCAGAATCATGGGGAACTGAATTCGCCACCTCCTGACCATTACGATCAAATTCAGCCCAATCGGATACTTTTCCAACCAAATCTGGATGTTCGGGGTCAACACCAGTATCAAGCAATCCTATCTTGACACCAGAACCACGCGCTCCATACGCTCCCCAGGCAGATAATGCTCCTACCATCTCGACTCCCCATGCGCTGGTTTTATTCTCTTCTACTGCTTCGGGAGTTTGCTCAGCCTCTGAAACGGGTGGAAGTGAAAGCGTCCTGTTTGGATAAATTCCTTCAATCCCAGGAACTTCATCTGGAAGTTTTGCCAAATTGTCTTTGGATAATTCGACAACAAGCGAATTGGAAATCCACAGTACATTCGCGTCATTTTTTTGCCGTCGCGAATCGGAGATCGATGTTTGCACTATATTAGATTTCATCAACGGTTTCATATTATCGAGGCTTGATGCTTTCAAACCATCAGATGTGACATCCGATTGGTTGAGAGCAGCAACCTGTGCGACAACACTCTGGTCGACTGATCTTAGCTTCCTCTGCATATAAGCTGATCTCTCTCCCGAAGGGGGAAGACTGATATTATTAAAAGGCAAAGGTAATACATCACGAGCTGATTGAACAAGTTTTCTTTTTTGGATTGCCTCTGATGCAGTTCCGGATAATATGCTAATCTCTTCATCAGTTGAAGCCATGCGTACGATTACGCTTCGTTTAGCGCCCGTACCTTCATCAATTATTTTTTCAACTTGCTGGTCTAATTGAGCTTGCATTTTTTCACCTCCATTATTTATGAATATCTTAGTTGGACTTCTCTATCGAAAAAGGTTATATTCCTCCTAGAATTATGTTGAGCCTATCTCTAGATTCCTGTAATCGATTAGATTCCAGAGGAGAAAGTGCTCTCTCTAAAGGTGGTAATTCAAGTGTAAATGCCTCGGTTTTTTCGACATCTTCAATGAAATCAAAACTTGTGACTGTTATTTCATTCCAGTTTATCCTTTCTGTTTCAGGAATTGAAGAAGCTATTTCTGTGGTTTTCTTCATTGCTTCTAAGATCCGATCTCCAATCATGTTTTTGTCAATCAAAAAAGAAAACCGCTTTACACTTTCCTGCGGGTAGGATTCTTCGACGATAAATTCCTCTGCCTGGTAATACTGAGAAATGGTTTCGCTTCTATCATCTCCCTCTAGTTTAGTTGTGAATTTTTTCTGGGGATTTTCAGAGACCGCGATCAATGCAACAAGATCATCGTCGATCTCATATTTTCCTTTATCAATTATTATCAAATTTCGTTCTATTAATTGCTTTTCTCCTTGCTTCAGTTGTTCTAATTCTTCGTCACTATATTCCTCACCACGGGCGCCGATTAGAGCTAAAACAAAAAGCAGTTCAGCTGGTTCGAGTTCTACCCATATATCAGCAACTTGTTCATCAAGATTTATGCCAACAGATGTATCGGTGATAGATACACTCGGGCGGGGAGATCTTCGTAATTTCTTCAACTTCCGATACCAATAGAGGATTCCGGTCACCTGCCCAGCTAACGGACTTGTTTCGCAAGGTTCTTCATCGTTGGTTATATATTCATAACCCGGCATAATGCTTTGGCGGTTGCACAAAAAACCGGCTGCATCATGGACTGCTGCGTGGTAAGCTAAAATACCCTTTTCCGAATAAAACCAGATATTTCTTGGGACACTTCCTGGTCCTATTAGCCCTCCTGTCGGACTTAATAAGGCTGAGAATACAGGATTTAAATCGAGGTGTTCGGTTAAAAGTTGACCAAAGCGAAGTTGCTGCAAACTGCCTAGATATTCTGGTTTAACATTTTTGATTTGTTTGAGAATCCTTTGTTTTTCTTTTATTGGTAATTTTTGTAATTCTTCTTGAAATCGTTTGTATTGTTTCTTTGTTTCATCGAGGCTTTCAGTGGTCGCTTTGGAAATTCTCTTGAGAACTTTATCTAGTTTCTTTCCTTTTGGATTACTTGAAAGAGCACGAATTGCACCGCTCAGCTTTTCATCATTTTGGTAAGGGAAGTTAAAACCAATCACCCTTCCGTAGTCTGGATTCAATGGGATCGAATTTATCACATTTAACTCCTATAAAATAGATTTGTGTGTGCTCTCAGTTTTACACTTATTTACTATCTGGTATGGGAGTCCCAATGTTGCAATTGAATATCTCGAGAGTTTCTTATCTAAACATGTATTATTAAATACTTACGCCGAAGACCAAATCAGAAGTAATATCTAAGTAGGTTTCGGCGGGATGATGAAGTAGATTTTGTTAACCAACCGGGGTTTATCTAGTTATATCTTATCAATTATAGCATTAAGCCAAATCAATTAATCGAATTTGTTTCCACAGCTAGCGTGTTTTCTCAATAATTTACCTTACAATTTTGAAAGGAAATAATTAAGATGGTTTTAATGCATAATGGGAGGAGCTAGTTTTCTCTTTTGTATAGCGCGTTTACACCAGCGAGTTAACTCAAAAATCCTTCAAAAAGGATTTTTTAATATTTGTGATGCTCAATTTCAACCAGAATTCTGTTTGTTATATCCTTTCTTATAAATAACTTTTCGATTTGCATTTGTAGCAAATACCAGAAAGTATGTGGTTTGTCCTGGACACCGCATAAAAAAACGCTTGACTCTTTATAAGGAATAACTATAATAATAGTTAGAAATTAAATAAGGGGTGTTGGCAAGTTAGGTGTCGAGAGCAATCTAGTTGACATCGCAGTGAACATCGTGGTTACATCGAGGGTCGTCACTTAACGTGTCGGCTTTTTTATTCTATGATAAGCACATTCACAATGATGATGCGATTCTCAGATTTCTACCCAATAAAAACAAAACTCAATTTCTTCTTCTCTTTGATTCAACAGAAGTGATTATTCTCATTTATCTGTATTGATTAGTTTCCACCTTAAAAATCTCGGGGTTTGTGAGGGTTATTTTTCAGGAAACGTGAGAGATGCAACAAGTACGGACAAACTTTTTCCCTCAACAACATGGATTTAGGTTTCAAAACAGGTTTGATTTTCCGGATTTCTTCCAATTTAAATTACCTGTTCTTCGGGTTGTACCGATTTCACTAGACGAGGTCAAGTAAAGCCAAGTTAAGAGTTTCAAAAGCATCAAAGCAATTCATAGCTTGACCGGATTATTTTAGGAAAGACATCGAATCAACCAGTAATCCACTGGGCGACTTTGACCGTCAAGAAATGTACGCAGTCACTAGAAGGAGAATTTGCGTACATAAAAAATAAAGTTTTGATTTTCGGTAATGACTTATCACTAAAAGGAGGAATAACAATGAAAACTCAGCCCAAATGGACGTTTATGGTTTATTTAGCTGGCGACAATAATCTTTCAACTGCTGGAGAGACCGACCTCGGAGAAATGGCCAGCGTCGGTTCCACCGATGAGGTGAACATCGTTGCCGAGTTTGACCGCATTGGCAGCGACCACCACACTAAGCGCTACTTCGTAGAGAAGGATAACTTGAGGGAAATCGTAGACCTCGGCGAGACTGACTCTGGTGACCCGAACATTCTTCTCGACTTTGTTTCCTGGACAAAAAAGCGTTACCCCGCTGACCGCTACGCGATCATTTTGTGGAACCACGGCGGCGGCTGGGAACCCTCAGCAATAGACGAAATTGCCACAGAAATCAAAACCAAGAACTATGCAAGGTCAGAGGGTAATGAGCGTTCGGCTAGCCCACTAGGTCGCGTTTTCTTCCGCACCACGATGAAAGATATCTTCAACCTTGAAACCGCAGAAGAGCGTGCCATCTGCAGTGATGACGGTAGCGGCCATTCCCTGGATACCATTGAGCTGGGCAAGGTGCTCAAGCTGGCGGAGGAGAAGCTCGGTCAGAAGATCGACCTGCTGGGCATGGATGCCTGTCTGATGAGTAACCTGGAGGTCGCTTACCAGGTGCGTGACTTTGTTAAGTATATCGTGGCCTCGGAAGAGAACGAACCCTTCGATGGGTGGCCATACGGTGCAGTACTCGAGAAGCTGGTAAACGATCCGGACATGCCGACGGTGGATTTTGCTACTCACATCGTAAACGAATATATTGCTTCTTACGAAACCACTAATTTTACGATCACGCAGGCTGCGATGGATATCTCCAAGGTGAACGATTTAGCGAATCCCTTAGGTGAACTGGCTGAGGCTCTAATTGCGCACATGCCCACAGCGGCGTACGAGATCTGGACTGCCCAGAGGAAAACAGCCGCCAAGTTCTGGTATAACACGCTGTGGGACGTCGCCCACTTTTGCAAGAGGCTGGAGCAGGGCACGACCGACGATGCTATGAAACTGGCAGCCAAGAGTGTCCAGGAAGCGCTCGAGACAGGACCCGACAACTTTGTCGTGGCGGAATCGCATCGGGGCGAGAAGGTGGAGCAGTGTGGTGGGGTCACTATCTACTTGAAGCCACCGCCAAGCGAGATCTCCCGCTTCTACGCCGACTTGGATTTTCCTGCCGACCACGCTTGGGGCAAGCTACTGGATGAATATCACGAAACGGAATGAAAATGCGGGGGCGCCGGGGTCGTACTCAGGACCGGTGGCGGCAAGCGGTGCCCCATCTTCTGCTGAGGAATCGGATACATCATGCACTTTTTCGATTTCCAGATACGGACCTGGCATCTCGACGAGACGCACGCCAAGGTGATGGTAAAGACCTTCAATGATGACGAGCTGACCATTCTCTGTGCAGAAGTCCAGTAGGATCTGGTCGAAGACGGCTTCGCGGTAACGGTCAACCTGGAGATGGTCGAAGGCGATACTAAAGAGCGCCAGATCCTGGAACTGATTGACTACGTCGATCGGCGTGGCATGTTGCCCTATCTGGTTGAAGCGGCTTTCAAAACACGCCCACTCAAGATCAAGCACTTCCACTGATAGGCAATTTGCCCACCTTTGTGCGCAAGTGTTTAGAGGAGGTTGGTATGTCACCCACGAAGACCTTTCGAGAAGCAGCCGAGGCTTATACCGATGGTTTACAAGTTCTGTTCGCTACATCAGGCGTGCAGACCGGCGAGCGCGGGGGCAAAGGACCTATATCGTATGATGACTTGGCAGACCAGGCAGAAGCACTCGTGCCGGCGACCGATCAGCTCACCAGGGCTGCCGAGGCTCAGCTCACAGACGAAAACCCAATGGCGAGTATCCAGGCAGCAACAAGCCTGATGGCCAAGGCGATGACTGACCTGCAGATCAGCGCCTATCTCTTGCGGGCTGCCATAGACGAGGAGGACGAGATCGAATTCAGCAACGAGGACGCCGGACGGGAACGTAGTCGATCCGGCCTCGACCCAACTGACGATCTTCTCAAGCTGGTGCTCGGCGAGCCCAAGTCTGTGGCTCCTGGCATCGAGAGGGGCACAGAAGTTCCCTTAAACATCCCTGCCGCCCGCGAGGCGCTGTCCAACTCTGTCGATGATACCATCGATCTCATCTCCAGCCGGGCTGGAAGGATCGGCCAGTCAGCCTTGGGCGGACTGGTGGGATTGGGTGGGGCTGAGCTAATCCAGGCAGCCGGCATTGTGGGCATGGATATCGCCGAAGCTCTGGGCGAGGCGGAGAAGGTGACCAAGCTCTACGAGCTATTCCGCAGTTATGTCACCAGCGCCGTCGAGTCGCTGATCGCGCTTGTTGGTCGCCCCATGCTCGAGACAGCCGTCGACCAGGGATTGGAGTGGGTGAACGACTTGAAAGAGGGCAAACACTTCGGCCAAATACTGCAAAATCTTTATGGAACAGACAAGACCATTGAGGTCCTACAGAAGGAGATCACGACCAGCCAGGCTGAGCTGGAGCAATTAATAGCCGCCATCCAAGACGTCGACAGGTTGGACAGCGCATACTACCAGCAGATCAAGCTCGCAGAGAAACTGCTCAAGGGACTGCGGTATCTTGGGGGAATTGCGGCTACTGCACTTCCATCTGGGGTGTTACTTATGGCAGGGTCCTACCTTTTGCTTGGGGCTTATGTCATCGCAACTGGCGGCGACTATGTCGACGCCTCACATATCGAGTTTCTCAACCGTGTGCCTGGAGTGCGCCAGATCGTGGAAACCAGGCTGACCATAGCGCCCGTGTCGTAGAAAGAAGAAGATCGTGGCGATACGAAGGTATCATGACTTTGTGATCTTAACTGATAATCCAAAGCCAGAAATAGATGGCTCACTTGACGCGTTCACCGTTCGCGCCTTCGAGGCTCCTGCGGGAGAAGGTGATCTTATTGATGACACCAGCCACAGGAACACCCATCGGGGCTTTATGAGACAGCTTATCATCAACTATACCATCCACTTTCACACTGCCGGAGAGAAAAACCATGAAATATAAAAATCTTGACCTGGAATTGTTTAATTATCAGGGGTCTCCTGGCAGTACAGAAAGTTTCAACGTTCGGGTGCTCTATTCGCCTGCCGGGGAACAGCGCTCCGGTGAAGCCGTCAAGGTACCCGCTGGACTGCGTAGCCGGTTACGTACCCTGGAAAGCAGCCGACGCCTGACCCAGGACGAACTCATCAATCTGGGTGAAAAACTGGCTGACCTGCTCTTCCCCTCTTCAGTACGCAATTTATTGGAAAAGAGCCAGGAAAAGCTGGGTAATGACGAAGGGCTACGGGTGCGCCTGCGTCTAGATACCTGCAACCTGACCGATATTCCCTGGGAATATGTCTACATCGCCCACCCTAATACCCCTGCTGGACAGAAGGGTACTAAAGGATTTCTGGCGTTGGATCGCCAGTTTTCGCTGGTACGCTACGAGATCATGGAGCAAAGTCCAGGGGAATGGGATCCCATAGAGCAAGGTCCTCTGCGTCTGGTCAGCCTGATGGCGAACCCGAAACATGGAAATTACCCGGAACTGAAATTGGAGGTCGAGGAGGGCCACATCCGCAACGCCCTGAAAAAATTGACCAATCTGGAACTTGCTTTTTTCCATGAGGGCACTCTGAAAGAACTGGAAGACGCCCTTGAGCAGGAAACGCACATATTCCACTTTGCTGGGCATGGTCAATTCCAGGATAACATGGGTGCGGCATTTAGGAGTCTGGAGGGCGCTGGCGCCATCATTCTTGTAGGTACGGATGGCGACCCTTTCCCTTTCCCCGCTGATAGACTGGGCCGCAATCTGGCGGGTCGGGGTGTACGCCTGGCTGTATTAGGCGCCTGTAAGTCCGCCCGCCGGGACCAAGTCAACGCTTGGTCCGGCGTCGTCCCCGCTATTATTCAGGCTGGAGTCCCCGCTGTGGTTGGAATGCAGTACACAATCTTGGATCCGCACGCTATCGCCTTCAGCCACCGCCTCTTCCGAGGACTGGCTGCTGGAGAACCCATCGATGCGGCAGTGGCTGACGGCCGCCTGGCGATATTTAACCGCAGTGACGACGACGGGCGCGATTGGGGTGTGCCGGTTCTCTACTTGCGCACCATCGCTGAAGATTCTAATTGGGTACTGTTTCCACGGCCTCAGGTGGTACAGGCAGACAATACCTGGGAGGACATAACCAACCGCGCTCAGAACCAGGCTGACCGCTTTCTGATCGAGGCTCAGGGCACTGAAAACTATCCCGGGACGTACCATCCCGATCTCTACCTGCACCGGCATGCAGCCGAGACAGAGTTGGAGCGCTTCTTGGAAAGCGTTTCGCCAGCCCTGATAGTCACAGGCGAGTCAGGAAACGGAAAAACCAACCTGCTGTGCCAGTGGACTCGGGATCTAGCGGCAGCCGGTCACGCAGTCTTCCTATATAATTGTGGTGGGTCCCTGCTTATCGACATCGAACGCGAGCTGGCTCAAGATCTATCCCTGGACGACCCGGACGACCTATTGCCCGCCCTGGTCCGAATCAGCGAACAGGCTGGTGTCGCTGGGCGCCAGTTCATCATCATTTTTGACGGCCTAAACGAGTTTCGTGGGGCAGGGCGCGAGGGTCCTGCCAGTCTGGTGCGCCGGATCGACGCCCTGGTGGCTCGCCTTCCTAACCAGAATGTGCGTCTTCTGGTGAGTTGCAACACCGCCACATGGAATCTGCTTGAGAGACAGGATGCCCTGCAACTAAACTGGTCCCGCTATCATCACCCCGACGAGGGAACTCGCACCTTAAAGCTAGAATCCTTCACGCCGGAAGAGCTAAACCAAGTATACCCGCTCTATCAATCCCACTTTCAGCTGAGGAGCTCCCTGGCGGATCTTCCCCAAGCCCTTCGAAAACGTCTGCAAATCCCACTGCTGTTGCGCATGCTGGCAGAAGCATACCGTGGGCGTCAGGGACCTATTGCACACGAAGACCTGATGAGCATCTTCCGTCGCTACTATGAGGAACGGGTGCAACGACGGCGGGACAAGGTCTTCGTTGATAATCTGGCTGCTGAAATGTACCATCAGCGCAGGGCAGCTTTACCCGTGGATGACTTGGCCATGCATGAGACACTCAGGGTTGAGATTTTAAGCCCCGATCCGGACTCAAGCTACACTCGCCTTCTTGATGAGGGCATTCTGACAGAGATTTCGGGCAATCTACTGGTAGGCGATGAGGTGCGCTTCACTTATCCGCAGGTGGGCGCCTTCGCCTTAGCCCGTCACCTTCACCACCGGGCAACCGGAGATGGGATTTACGTCGCCGATCTGGTCGGCGAAGCCCAGACATTCCCGTTGGCATGGGAGACTGCCCTGGCTTTGCTACTACTGCGTAAGGATCTGGCAATATTTACCGATCTGGCTAGCTCTCAGGATGCGGATCTGCGTGAGCTGGTCGTCGAGGCCCTGGTAGAGCTCTACGCTGATGAACCTGGTATCGGCTTAGAATATATTCTCTCGCTGTTAAGAATGGACTCCAAGACCGCCCAACGCACTGCTCTCAAAGCTGCCTATTTCATTGGACCCAGCGCGCGGGAGGTGTTCTTGTGGGCAGCCACGAAAGGGTCTGACGATTTACGTTGGTTGACCAAAGATATCCTCTACCTGATTTGGCGCCACGA
>Ga0209013_10002842_pt1 | contig 15586 bp, 15 predicted proteins | sample Cruoilmetagenom2_FD_187291 | JGI IMG/M metagenome (GOLD analysis project Ga0209013, IMG submission 187291) | Oil polluted marine microbial communities from Coal Oil Point, Santa Barbara, California, USA - Sample 2 (SPAdes) (version 2) | ecosystem: Environmental > Aquatic > Marine > Oil seeps ... | reverse complement strand
AAGAAGAAAATTTAAAAAAAGATTTTGTAAATATTGTGAATCAAAAGTAGACTTTATTGACTATAAAGATTTGGCACAACTTAAATTCTCACTAAGTGAAAGATTTAAGATCATGCCAAGAAGATTGACTGGTAACTGTAAAAGACACCAAGAGCTAGTAACAATAGCTATCAAAAGAGCAAGACAAACAGCACTTATCCCGTATATCGTAGATAGAAAAAATGTTGTTGAATCTCCATTTGAAATGATCAGATAGATTTACCCTGTGTCCATCAACTCTGATGGACATTTTTAATACCCGCATAACACAAAAATCCCACTTTTTTACACTAAATTCTCGTATACAGAAACTACCTAATTTTTATTAGCTATAATAATCTTACCTAATTTAAATTCTTGGATATATAATGAAATCATATACTTTATTTATTACATTGTTAACCACTCTTATACTAACATTGAATGGATGTAGTGGCGGTGGTGGCAATACGGAAACACCCAATCAGGCTCCAACAGCCAATGCAGGTGCAGATAGAACTGTGGAAGTAAATCATTCAATTACCATTACGGGAAGCGGAACAGACAGTGACGGAACCATTCTGAGTTTCCAGTGGAAAAAAGGAAGTACGGTTCTAGCCAACAGTGCCTCATTTGAATATGCACCAACAACTGTTGGAACTGATACACTTACCCTTACGGTTACAGACAATGATGGAGCAACAAACAATGATACGATGAATGTGAACGTTACTGTAGCAAACACAATAAGTATTACTAATGACTACCAGGTTGAAAGTTTAGGAACGGACAGCACTATAAATACTACTATTTCCATAGATACTGCTACATCAAAAAGTCTCTATTTGGTACTTAGCAATTATGCCAATATATCTGGTAGTACAACTATTATACATGATCCTAAAGTTATAGAAGCAGCACAACCTAGATCTATTTCACTTGCTGATTCTATACAAAAACCAGTCATTCTCCGTGCACCTCAACATGTACAAGATTTTAATGCTCATGCCAAAACATTATTTGTAAACGCTGATATGAACAAGCCTCAAGCTAAAACAATAGCTCCAATCGATAGAAGTGAAGACGTCGAGGGTGAAGAAAAATCATTTTGTGTTGACATTATTGAATCAAATGGAAATTGTAAACAATATACAGATGCTACAGCACGAAAAGTAGTCACAGGTGTAACAACACACTATGGTGCAAAAACGCTCAATATCTGGGTATCAGATAATAGTTTTGGTTCAGGATGTCCCAAATCAAGATGTGTCACACAAGACATGGTTGATGAACTGGCAAACACCTTCTTGAGCAGTGGGTTAGATAATGATATTTATGACTGGGTCACCAACATTTATGAAGAGGAGTGGGGAAGTACTGCAGCAGCTAAATATAGTAACTTAATTGGAGAAAATAATGAAATTACTATCTTACTGACAGATATAGATGAAGATAATAAGGATAATGGTGGGATAGTAGGCTTCTTTTGGTCAAAAGACAACTTTGATGCTTCTGATATAAGTGGCTCAAATGAAAGAGTAATGTTCTATATAGATGCAGTCATGCTTGCTAATACTGACAGTGGTAATTTCTGGCAAAAAGAGATCTATTCAACACTTGCACATGAATTTCAGCATATGATCAATTTCTATCAAAAATATATTTTACTTGAGACTTCTCTAGATACATGGATCAATGAAATGCTCTCGGAGACTACAGAAGATCTCGTTGCTACCAAGATACAACATATTGGTCCACGAGCTGTTGATTATCTGGATGGTAGTGCCGGTGATCCAAATAACTCTAATGGGAGATATCCACTCTTCAACGAGAATAATACAATTTCGCTGACAACTTGGAATAATCAATTAGAAGATTATTCTAAAGTCAGTGCATTTGGAACTTACATCATCAGAAACTACGGTGGGGCAAAACTCCTTCATGATATTATGCATAATACATATGCGGATAAACAGGCTGTGGTAGATGCTGTCAATAAGTCAGCAGAAGGCTCAGGAAAAACATTTGACAACTTACTCAGCGAATGGGGTATTGCTGTAATATTATCTACTATTGAGAGTCCGGAAGACCTACCTACTTATAATACAGGTGATTTTACTAACAATACTTATAACAGCACAACTTACAACATGGGTTCCATAAACTTTTTTAACTATGATCCATTACCGACCATACATACCACAGCAGGTATAGTTCAAGCTCAAGGAAATTATTACTATAAAATAGGTGACAATCTAACAGGAGACGTTACTCTTGAGCTGGAACTTAACGGTCAAACAGAAGCAACACTGATAGCAAAATGATAAAAAAAATAATTATAGGTTTTATTGTCATGGGATTCATAGGATGTGCACAAAATAATATGATGGAACTTGAGGGGAGACTGGCAGTGAAAGGTTCCTCTGTTCATACATATCTAAACATTAAAGATATCAAGAGTAATAAAAATTACAAAATTCAAAATCAAGAGAGTTTTGACTTGATGCAAAAACAAAATAAAACGGTTAAAGTCAAAGTAAGATTTATCAAAGATGCTATAGGACCAGGCTTCCCTGCTGTAGTAGAAGTATTGGAAATCTTAAAAGTCAAATGACATTCTATCTTTTTTGCAGTACCATAAATAACTTGTCAGCTTCTTCCATCTCATAGAGGTTTACATCATCACTGCTTACAAGTTCTAAGCCACTCAAAGTGATGATCTCATCTATCTCGTGATGATACTGTTTGATCATCTCTTGAGACTTCGTAAAACACCCATTAAGACCTTTGCCTTCTTTTTCAAAAAGCGTAAACTCAGAGCTGTATTCCCCTGCTTCAAAGTCACTGTCAACTGTTAAAAATCGTTCATCATCATCAACTATATAAGAACCTACAGCAACATTTTCAAAGCCATAGAGAGTATTGATGTCACATAAGAAGTACCCGCCTTCGTTGAGATGCTCCCTTATACAGATCAAAAAACGTTTCAGTGCTTCTTTATCCAGATAGTTAAGCATATCGAACACAGCTGTGATCACATCATATTTGCCATTTAAACCACACAGGTCGGTACTTTGTGAGGGAATGCCCTGTGCAGCTGTTTTAGACACCATCAGAGGGCTCAGGTCAATACCCATGATCTCTTTGATACCTAATGCACCTTGCATTTGACGCAGGAAATCACCAGACCCGCACCCTACATCCAAAAGGCTATCAAAGTCTACTGAGTTTAAAAAAAGAAGATAGTGTGCATAGAGGCTTGGGGCAGCCTCTTTAACACCAAGAAGATCCTCTACTTTTGCATAGAGATCAAGTGGGTTTGAAGTGATACTATCCACGTTCTACAACAGTTTTGATCTTTTCATACAAAGAGAGTATTTCAGATTTTTTTGCATAAAAGCTATTTTTATTGGCGATGAGATGTGCAGAAGAATCCATGATGTCTTCAGCCACTTTAAGTCCATTTTCTCTCATCGTTGAACCCGTTTCAACTATATCTACGATCGCATCTGCCAATCCAACTAAAGGAGCAAGTTCTATGGAACCATACAGTTTTATTACTTCTACACCTACAGCCTTTTGGGCAAAATAATTTTTAGTGATATTCACCATTTTTGTAGCCACTTTTATATTGGGACGTGTCCAGTCCAGTTCATCTTCATTTTTGATACCTATGGATACTTTACATTTACCCAACTGCATATCAAGAAGCTGGATGATATCAAGCTCTTTTTCTGTAATAACATCTAAGCCTACTACACCGATGTCGGCTGCTCCATGCTCCACATAAGTTGGTACATCCTGATTACGTACATTTAAAAAACGAAACTCACCCATATCTAAAATGAGTTCTCTACCCTCAAACTTAAATTCTCCACCAAAAATTTCAGCAAATATCTCTAGTGTTTGTTCTGCAATTCTTCCTTTTGGAAGTGCTACTGTTAACATTCAACCTATCCTTATATAAAAACTAAAATTTTTAATTTTTAATTTTTAATTTTTAATTTGCACGAAGTGCATTCTGCATCCCATTAAAAACTAACATTTCATCATATACTGCTTCCTTAAAGAAAGAAGAGAGAAACTTTCCATCCCCCCCAGTAAAATAGAGTTTTTGCTTATCCGCATGTTTGTCTATGAGTGCTTTTATGGACGCGATTATACCATAGCTTATCCCATCTTTAGTTGTGCTAGGGAGTTGCTCTAATGATATCATCTCATTTAGACCAGTATCAAGTACAGGAGAGATACTCCTATAACTTTCAAGCATTGCTTTGATGCCCGGAAAAATATATCCACCTTGATAGATACCATCTTTCATAACATCCACAGTAATGGCAGAGCCTGCATCCACAAAAACACCATCTTTATGATTTAAACAGAGTGCTTTTCTATCAACTCCCATCGTATCATAATCACCCTCTAAAATCATCTTATGAGAGATATTTTTCCAATTTTCTATACTGGATATTTCATCATCAAACTCTTGTTTCACGGAGATATAATAGAGTTTCTCATTACGATACTTCTCTATAGCATTCTTATAACTTAAATGTTCTATCTCTTTACCATTATAGATATGAAAATGCGTATTACCAATATCTGCCAATAATATCTTTTTTTCATTCCACACTGCTACTTACTCCCTACTACTTGCTACTTAATTTCCCATACTTTCCAACCATTCTCTTCCAGCATTGCTTTTGCATGAGAACAGAGTGGTGCTTTTATACGTATCTGTTTTTTAGTGATCTTGCTATCAATATATTTCTCTAATTTTTCATGTAAGATCATAAATTCACCTGCTTCTTTTCGAAGTACCCTACTCTTCTTTTCAACATGCATGATTAAAGCATAATAGCCTTTTAGATCAATACCCAAATAGAGTTCTATTTTCTTTCGTGAACCAAGCTCTTTAGGTGCTATCTCTTTAAGAGATTTAAAAATGATATTTTTTTTCTGTAAATATTCTACGATATCTTTCATATCTATATCATACCAAAAATCAACTCAACGGATGATAACTATGCATCGTATCTGCCAAGTTTTGCTTTTGAATATGCGTATATATTTGTGTAGTTTCAAGTGAACTATGTCCCAATAATTCCTGCACTACACGCAGATCTGCACCACCGATGATGAGAGATGAGGCAAATGAGTGTCGCAGAACATGAGGAGAAACACCCAAGTATTTTTTCACTATCTTATAGGCAGAGATACGGCTTAATGGTTCACCACGATAATTGAGCCATAGAAAACTACTATTTAACTCTTGTTCTTTCATATAAGCCTCCAAAGCTTCCAATGCTACAGGTGCCAAAGGTACCATACGCTCTTTCTCCCCTTTGGCAAAACGAATTTTAAGCCACCCCTCTACAATATCACTTCTTTCAACACTTAGTGCTTCAGAGATACGACATCCACTTGCATATAAAAAGAGTATCAGTGCGTAATCACGTAAACCCATAAGTGTACTTCTATCAATATTCTTTATGGCTAGCAGTATCTCTTCATTATTTACATACTTAGGAAGGGTTTTTGGTACTTTTGCCATAGGGATCTTTATTTTTTCATGTGTAAAGTTTTGAAGATGACAAAAATGGAAAAAGGTATTGATGGCTGAGAGTTTTCTATTAAGCGTTCGCTTGTTTTCAAATGTGGCTAAAAACTTTAATACGTCTATGGTTTCTAATTTTGTAAGTGTTTTTTGAGTAAGTTCTTCAAGTTGTTTCAGATCACCTATATAAGAGGAGACCGTAAGAGTATCCAATGCCTTAGTAACACTCAGATACTCTTCAAATGCTATGAGTAAATCACTTATTTTAAACTCCTTATATCACAACGAAGCAACTAGTTGCGTGAGCCCACTGCTGAAGTGGACTTAGCGTCAGCAATCTTTTGAAAAGAAAGTTGCCTTGATGGCAAGTTACTTTCAAAAGACAAGATGGGGCTTTGCTCTATATGCGTCCTTATAATAGGACTACTCATAACCTAATTTAGAGAGTTCGATGACTTTCCCATCTTTATAAAGTTTAGTCCCTGTAATAAATGCTGGGGTATCTACCGCACCAAGATCATAAATCTTATGTTTGTTCAAGTCTGCAGAAAGCACAATAAGTGAACCTTGCTGATCCAGAGCAAAAACCCTTCCACCAAATGCTGCAGAAGCAGAGAAGTGTGCATATTTAAATTTCTTTTCCGCCAATGGATTAAGTGCACTATCCAATTTAACTACTTTACCCTCTTTTGTAAAAAGGTAAATAGCTCCATTTGAGACACTTACTTCAGAGATATTTGCACGATATTCATTCTGACCATCACTCCCCAATGAAATAAGTCTATTTGGTGTAGCCGCTACCATTGTATTGCCCATACGAGAGAGATAAACTACATTATTAAAGACTTTTTCACTACTAATATAGATCACTTTTGCATTCTCTACATCACCTGCTGAATTTAAGATAATAAGTTTTCCATCAAGCATCGGCATTACTACCAAGCTATCTATGAACATTGGACTTGCAGCTCTTGTATCAATGGCATAGGTTCTTTCTGAGCGGTTTTCTATCAATTTTCTATTATTTTTTATCTGATAGATACCAAAGGTATTATTATTCAGGACATATGCGATCACCCCTTGTTGAATAGCTGCAGAGACGATAGGGACATGAAGTGACACTGCACGTATAGGTTCTCCTGTACTTTTATCGATGATCTTTAATATACCCTCATTATTACCTGCCAACACATAAGCAGAACTTTCACTTAAAAATCTATACCCCTCACCAAGCGTAAGTCTACTCACACCTTGCTTCCCTATATACTGACCATTTTTCAGTGTAGCACCATCTCTACTGAGATCAACAATAGTGCTACCATAAGAAGATGAAGCACTTGATGCTGAATAGGTTTGCTCTGGTTCAAAATATTGTTTACTACTACATCCAGAAAGAACCAGTGCAACGGTTGCAAGTGTGATGAGCAATAGTTTTTTCATTATTTTGTCTTTAACGTAGAGTGCTTAAGAAGCGATGCCAACATTGCAAGTGATGAACGTTCATCTATAAGCTCTAATTTTGCCTTGGCACTTTTTGTATCACCTGCCTTAATAGCAAGGTATGCCTCTTGAAGTAGTGCCATCTCTTTATAAAGTTTAGAATCACTGCTTTTATTTTCAAGTGTTGCTGCAACATATTTACTTGAATCTGCAATCACTGCATTGCTACTTCCTGCTAAAGCACTCAATGCTTTCACATCTTGCTTTTTTACTGCTTGCGCATAGGTAAAAAGTTCAAAGAGTGCTGGGTTTTTTTCTTTTAGTGTTTGAAGAGCCTGTGTATCATCCGCTTTGGTCTGTAGTGTCAAAAATGCCTGGTTTGCATCTGCCAATTTAGCTTCATGCATCGCATCCATCGCTGTTTTCCCAGCGAAGAAAAGAATAATGGCAGCAACTACACCCCAAATAACAAACTTATTTTTTTTATAAAATCCTTCTATTCTGAAGGCACTCTCAAGTACTTTCTCATCACTACTCAACTCTTTTTTTACATCTGCAATATCCACTGCATACTCCTACATCAAATTATTGAACTCTTTGAACAATTCAAGGTATTCAAAGAGTTCAGTAACATGTATTATACCTTTTGGAGTTAAAATTTAGCTACAACTCTACAACTGTAATACCCAAGTTACCCGGCATACGATAAAACTTCTCTATTTTAGGGTGATTTTTCAGATACTCTGTCACCAATTTTGACAAGACCCCTCCACCTGTTCCATGGATGATCTGCACTTCACTCAGTCCATTTACCAATGCATCTGAAAGAAATTTATCGACGGTATCTATAGCTTCATCTGCATACATACCGAGAAGCTTTACTGAAACACTTGCACCGGATTTTTCCACATTCACTTTGGCTTGCTTTGGTTTTGCCGGTGCTTTTATTTGAGGTGTATCACCTCTTCGTTTAAGTTGAGACAGAGGTACCCTCATCTTAAGTCCATCAACGATGATAGTGGCATCTTTCCCACGTAAAGAGAGCAACTCACCCTTATGAGAACGATATTTCACTTTATCCCCCTCTTTCAGTGGTATCTCATCTACCAATTTCACCTCTTTTTGCTTAAAATCTTTACGCTGATGTGCTACATTAAGTAGTCTTCTTCCCTCTGTAGACTCTTTCACTTTGAGTGCTTCTCTGGCTTTTTTTGTTGCAGCGTTATAGCGATTTTCAAGTGTGGCGATCGCTTTGCGGTGATCTTCTTTAAGTTTTAACTCTACCTCTTGCAATTTTACTTTCTGCTTCTCTACACCCTTTAATTCCTCATTGATCTTGGCGATCTTATGACGCATCTCTCGTTCAAGTGAAGTCGATTTTTCTATGAGTTCATTGAGGTTGTCTTTGTCTTCCCCATACACCACTTTAGCTTTTTTAACAATAGCTACAGGAACCCCATATCTCTGAGCCGTCTCAAAGGCATAGCTCTTTCCTATGCTTCCTTGCAAAAAGGTATACGTAGGCATTCTTCGCTCTTCGTCATAGAGTGCAGCGATGAGTTCCACTTCATCATCTGAAGCCATCAGTGAAGCCAAACGTTTATGGTGGGTAGTCACAATAAAGGTGATACCCTTTTTACGCAGTTCATCCAGCATGACACGAAACAGACTTGCCGCTTCATCACTATCGGTTCCCAATTCTATCTCATCAACCCCTACGATGGCATCTTCTTTTTCAAAAAGCTTGGCAAACTCCTGCATACGCCCAGCAAACGTGGATATATCATTTTTAACCGACTGAGGATCATCTATAACCGCTTCTATACTCTTATAGTGTCCCACTTCTGTTTTAGAAGAATCACATTTAAAAGGCAAAAGGTATTTACTCATATACACAGCACTCAGCATGGACTTAAGCAACATCGTTTTACCACCCGCATTCACTCCTGTCACAAGCATGATCTGTTTATTCATATCCATGGTGACAGGTACAGGATTCTCTATAGCCGGGTGTGCAAAGTCTTGCAATTTAATACGTTTCTGTTTACTCGGCAAGATGAACTCATACTCTTTAGCCCTGGCAAAACTCACCCGTGCCTGATAGTGATCAAACCTGTCATACTCTTTGTTGATGAAAGCTAAAAAACGTTCCCACTTAAAAAAGACAGCTGAGATATCTTTACAGTACTTATAGATCAACTCCTCTTTATTGCTAAGCAGGGCTGATTCTTTCTCTTTGAGATGTGAGATACTTTGAGGAATGATATAGAAAAATCCACCTGGACTTCGCGCTGCAACTGTAGCTTTGATAGCATTATTAAACCCACCACGCACAAGAAGCGTCTCTTCTCCACCATTGAAGTGGACTTGTGTATCTACCAGATAATCTCTCAACTTGCTTGAATGGGCAAGTTTATAGAGTGTCTCTTTTATGTCTATTTTATTTTGTTTAATGGCACGTTCAAGTTTAAAAAGTTCAGGGTCACGTTCAGGGTTTATACTCCCCTCCTCCGTAAAATACCCTATGATCTCTACGATCTCTTCAGGTATCTCTATGCCTTGTATCCAAGAGATAAGCGGCTCCGTAAACCCTACTGTATTTAAAGTATTAAAATAGGAGAACATCGTCACAAAAGCATAGATCTCATCGAGAGAAAGAACCCCTTGTTTTTTAATAAGATTTAACTCTCTATCGAGATTTGGCACTGCATTTGGTGTAGGGAACTGTACTTTAGAAAGTGCATTAATGTAACGATAATGCTGATTGATATCTCCCATCATCGCTACAGGTTTTTCTCTAGCCAAAAACTGTTTGAACTGATGAATATATCCATCAAGGTCTAGTTTCTGGATGATAGATTTTTCGTTTGATTGTTGTCTTGACACGTACTTTTTCCTCTAGCGCTAATTGCTGGAATTATACTATAATACTTTTATATAACAAAAGGAAGCAAGTGAAATATGTTCTTGGTGCTATTCTCATTATACTTATATTCAATATACTTCCAAAAGAAAATTCAAAGATGAGTAGACTTTTACCCAATGATACGATATTAACTTTTGGAGACAGTCTCACCTATGGACATGGCGCAAGTTACAATAAGAGTTATCCTACACTTTTATCCTCACTTTCAGGGCACAAGGTGATCAATGCCGGTATAAATGGCGAAACCTCTGATGAGGGACTTCGACGTTTACCGAAACTACTTGAAGACAAGTCTATCAAACTCATGATACTTTGTTTTGGAGGAAATGATATACTGAGACGACAGTCAATGGAGACACTTAAAAACAATCTTAAGACGATGATACGCATGGCAAAAACAAAAGAAATAGAAGTTTTACTCATTGCAGTGCCAAACATAAGTCTATTTGGTCTTTCCCCACTAGAGCTTTATGAAGAGGTAGCAGAGGAAGAAAAGGTGCCTCTTCTTAATGGTGTTTTAGCAAATATCCTCAGTCAGCCTTCACTAAAAAGTGATCAGATACACCCTAATACTTTAGGGTATGAACAGATGGCTGAAAAGATTTATGAGAGTTTAGTAGAAAATGGGTGGATAGCTAATTAAGCCTCTCCACGTATCTGATATGTGATATCTCCTGCTCCAAAAGCTGTAACCAGTCCATCACTGTATTCTCGTATGATATGACCATCTTTAAGTACTTTTACAATACCGCCTTCTTTTGTAACACTATCAGCCATAAGCAATTTATATCGGCTAAATGCCCCTTTTAGGTCTATATCTACTTCAAGTTCCCCTGCTGACCAAATAGGAAGGATAACAAGTTCATCCACACCCTCAAAACACTCTACAAATGCTTGAAGGTTATCCATCGTTCGTGAATATTTATGAGGTTGCCAAATTACATTTAATTGGTTGAATTCACGTAAACCTTTATAGGTTTGAAGTGATTCCATTGTTACTTTTATCTCTGTAGGGTGATGTCCATAGTCATCTATGACCACACACTCTTCCAGATTTTGTACGATATCAAAACGTTTTTTAATCCCTCTATACTTCAAAAGATTTGTACGTATCTCTTCCAACTTTTCACCTAGCTCCAAGGCACCTAAAATCGCCAATGCCGCATCAAGTGCGATATGGTTACCAAAACCAAACACTTCAAATGCCCCTAAATCTAAAAGTTCAAACTTCGTATGAGGTTCACCATCTACCAACACAAACTCAATGTTTGTAATATCTTTAGAAGGATATAGTTTTATACTCTCCATCTCTAAAGAAGAAAGAAATTCATCTTCTGCATTAATAACACGTACTTTTGCTAAAGATAAAAAGTTTCTGTAGGCATTGTAAAAACGTTCTTCATTATACTCGTAGTACTCCATATGCTCTGGTTCAACATTGGTCACAATAGCTAGATAAGGGTTAGAGTTAAGAAAACTCTCATCACTCTCATCGGCTTCAAAAACCACTCTGTTGTTAGGATAATTACGTACGTTTGAACCAAACTCTTTACTTATAGCACCGATGAGAGCATTAGACTCAGGAATGATAGAAGAGAGCATCGCTGAAGTGGTACTCTTCCCATGCGCTCCACCTACTGCATACACCTCTTTCTCACCCAATATAAACTTGAGTGACTCTTTGCGGGAAAGTAGTTCTATACCTAACTCCTGTGCTTTTTGATACTCAGGATTGTTAGGACGTACAGCAGCAGAGTAGATAACTCTATCGACACCTTCTACGGCATCTTCATGGTGAGGAATGGTGATCTTTGCATCAAAATTGGTTGCCAGGTCATTGGTGATCTCTGTCTGTTTGATATCTGATCCTGATATCTTATGACCATCATTATAAAGAAATTTTGCCAATGCAGAAAGCCCTATGCCACCAATACCGATAAAGTGTATTTTCACGATTCTACTCCTTACTATCTTCCAAAACCTTCAACTCTTCCTTCCCCTGCTGTACATACTTACCGTACATCGTTAAAAGAATATCATTTGGCTGCACAAATGTCTGGATAAAAAAGGCAAGTGGATCAGTCTCATCTATCCCACTGACATCAACCATATCTTGAATAAAGCTTTCAAAGCTGTTTCCTGCCATGACTGCACATGCATGTATCATCATTGCATCTTTGAGTTCTTCATGATCAATCGTATGATGCAGCACCAAGAACATCTCTTTGGCACCTTTTTTATCGTTTTCACTGTAACGTTGGATGGCATGTTCATAAATAGCTCTTGCTATGGCTCTCTCTTCTATGTCATTCATATCAAATGACTTATGTGTTGAGAGATATTCTGCAAGTCTGTCAAAGGCGGTGTTTACAATGAATGTAAAAACTTCATTGATATCATCTTCTGGTGCTTCTATTACCAGTTGAGCATCTAAAAGTTGGTATCCTTTAGCAATACTCTCTTCTTCTTTACACTCTTGCTCTAACCTTTTAATATTTGCTAAAAACTCCGGATCTTTCTTTAACTCTTCTACATGTATTTCTGGCATTTCCATATTATTCCTTCATAAAGTAATAGCATTGTAAAACAATGCATACTGTAATTTCTAATTTCTAATTTCTAATTTCTCACTCAACGCAGCAATGCGTTGCAATGCTTCTCTTGTCTTGTCTGCTTCATACACAAGTGCAAGCCTCACATACCCCTTACCTTCACCCTCTCTACCCAAAAATGAACCAGGGATCACTTTGAGATTATACTCTTTGTAGAGTGTAGTTGTAAAAGCTATCTCATCATCAACTTTGAGCCAGATGTAAAACGTAGCTTCAGGTGCATCTACACCTAAAACTTCTTTGGCAACTTCAAAGTTCTTTTTATACTTTGCTCTAAACCCATCTACATGTGCCTGATCAGCCCATGCTACTGCTGCTGCTTCCTGTAAAGGAAGTGGAGAAGCACAGCCTACATACGTTCTGTAAACCATATACTCTTTCAGTATTTTAGCATCACCTGCTATAAATCCAGAGCGTAAGCCAGGAGCAGATGAACGTTTGGAGATAGAGTTGATGACCAATACATTTTTAAAGCTTTCATTTCCCACTTCTATACTTGCATTCAAAAGTGATGGCAAAGGCTCATCCAAATAAAGGTCAGCATAACACTCATCATTAAGCAGCACAAAATCATGTTTGAGTGCCAACTCTACCCAGAGCTTCAATGCATCCATATGCATGACCGAAGAGGTAGGGTTGTTTGGTGAGTTCAAGATGACAAAATCTGCTTTTGCCAATGCTGCTTCATCTACAACAGGTTGAAAATCATTGGAAGCATTGAGGTTCAAGTATATCACTTCAGCCCTACATGCTTTTGCAGCACCTTCATAGATCTGATAAAAAGGATTAGGAAAAACCATCACCGGATCTTCAACATCATGCAGTAAAAACTGTGGAAAGTTAAACAGCACTTCTCTCGTACCAAATGTTGGGATGATCTGTGCATTCTCTAACGACAGATCAAAACGATTTTGTAAGTATCTCAGCATCCCCTCACGTAAAACAGCTTCACCTGCTGTTTTAGGATACTTATTTAACAGTGATGCATTCTGATCTAATGCATCCAAAATAAACTGTGGTGTAGCAAACTGTGGTTCGCCGATAGTCAAAGAGAGTGGAGCATAGTCACTATTGGGTATCACATTTTCCAGTAGCTGATTCAGTTTCTCAAAAGGGTAGGTTTCGAAGTTCATAAATGCCCTAAATTTTTATTTAATTATGAAGAGGATTATACCCTAGTTGGGGTAAACTATAACTTTGTTATAAATGCACCATCATTGATATGTTTACGCACTTTATCTAATGCTGTTTTTGCACTCTTTTTATCTTTATATGCACCTATAAGTACCTTATATACATTTGAATGATGTACTTTATAAGGTAAACCTAAACCCTCAATATGTTGCAAATATGCTTTACTTGGTGCGTTGGAAAATGAACCTGCCTGTACATAATACTTTTCAAAAGCGTTTGAAGGAGGAGTCTTTTTCTCTGCAGGTGTTTTTATTTCTATCGGGCTTGATGATCTATCGGTAGACTCTTTTTTAACTACTTTTTTAATACCACTGCCTTTATATCCTACCAACCATTTCATAATATCATTTTGAAGTTTTGCAGCCTTCCATGCCCCTTGATTGGTATTGACCAATATCACTACAGTATAGAGTTTTCCTGACCTGCTTTTAACGTACCCACCGATATTTTTCACTCTTTTCAGCGTCCCTGTTTTCATCCAGGCACGTTTTTTAACAGAAGTTCCTCTAAAACGTTTTCTAATGGTTCCATCCACCCCTGCAATGGAAAGCGTATCCATCCATTTTTGTCCATAGCGTTCATAGGCATTATCGTACATATATGCCAAGATCTTTGCAGACATTTTTGACTTACGTGAGAGTCCGCTTCCGTTGTCTATTCTCAGTGTTCCTCTACTCAAAGCACCTTTACTTCTTAAAATATATTCAACCGCTTCTCTTCCTTTATCTACTGTAGCAGGTGCACCATATACTTTAGCTCCCAAATAAAGCAGTAGATGACGTGCATAAAGGTTATTTGACTTTTTAGCTGTTTTAGAGACGATTTTTTCTAAACTTTTAGAGTAGTGTGTAAAAAGTATATCCGCATTGGAAGAAATCTTACCTAACTGCATAGTACCCACTACCTCTATACCCGATTTTTTCAATGCATCTCTGAGGGCATAATAAAAAGATTTATAGGGTTTGGTAATGACTTTACATATATCACGTTTTCCACATCGTTTAGAGATTTTACCTTTGAGTACAACCTCTGGTACTACTTTACTTTTATCTACCTTCACAGCCGGCCAGGAATATTTGCCTTTGCATGGCTTATTTACACGCTGTAAATTATTGACTACTTTGTAACTGGCATCTACATATTTTTTATACACATCGTTTTTATTTGGTGTGACAGAAATGGTACTTACACGTTCGTTAAACATCATAGCATCGGGCATAGCATTATATGGGCTAAAAGTATGCTGATCAAATCCTGAATTATCTTTTGAACCCACATCAAAATAACTTCTGTCTATCACTATATTACCCGTAATTTTACGGATACCTTTGGCTTTAATATTTGCAACAATACTCTCCAGATCTTTTACAGAAAGTGAAGGATCACCAAAACCTTTCACATACAGGTCACCACGAAGCACACCGTTTTGCAGTGCGCCTGTAGTGTAAAACTGAGTAGGCCAACGATAGTCAAACCCCAGTTTCAGAACGGCTGCATAGGTCGTTAACACTTTTATCACAGAAGCAGGTGTTCTGGTTTTATTGGCATTAAGAGAAGCAATAACTCTGCCCCCTTGACCTACCTCTTTCATATAGATACTTATATCTTTTTTTGAAATTCCGGACTTCTTTATCTGTGTTTCTATCCCTACAGGCAGTGCAAACAAGTAAAGAGAGAGTGCAAAATACCATAAAATAATCTGTTTCAATCTCTTTCCTTATACGCAGTCAATAGTCTCTGCATCGCTTCTTCTAAAACTTCTTTGGATGTACCTACATTCAAACGCATGAAGCCCTCTCCTGCTTTACCAAAACTCTTCCCGTCATTCAGTCCAAGCTT
>Ga0209013_10002841_pt1 | contig 15590 bp, 14 predicted proteins | sample Cruoilmetagenom2_FD_187291 | JGI IMG/M metagenome (GOLD analysis project Ga0209013, IMG submission 187291) | Oil polluted marine microbial communities from Coal Oil Point, Santa Barbara, California, USA - Sample 2 (SPAdes) (version 2) | ecosystem: Environmental > Aquatic > Marine > Oil seeps ... | reverse complement strand
CCCTCCTTACCATTTACTATACCAAAAAAACAGAGTATTGAAACGTTTCAGCATGTCGCTTCGTCTACTAAATAAACGGAGGTAAAATAATGAAGTCAACGAAAGTTTTTTTCATGTTACTGATTGTATTAACTCTTAGTGCATGTAATCCCCCTAATAACCATCCTCAAATAACATCTGAAAAACCACCCACTGTCGATTCTAAACCAGACAACGTTGTAGACGAACCCGAAACACCAGTACAAGAAATAAATGTCCTATCAAGCTTCTTCATGCCAAATGGTTCAATTGCTGATTACCTAGGAGAAGGAAATGAATTTGCAAATTTTCAATCTCGAACACACTGGCATAATGACAACACGGTCTCCGTATATGAAGATAATGGTGGCACCACCCTATTACGGACATATCGTATTAACAAAGACGCGGTAGTTTTAATACACGAAGAAGGAGAATATTACGAAGAATTTAATCCTACGGATGATGAACTAAATACTCTTCAACCCATTTCAACTTATCTTCAACTCCCATTAGAAGTAGGAACATCATTTGATGATTGGCATATTCGTAATGTAAATCAAACGATTGAAACTCCTTACCGAACATTTAATCATGTCATCTTATTAGAAAAGACTGAAGAAAGCGGAAACATAAATCGAAGATACATCGTGAAAGACTACGGGGAAATCAAAAGAGAATATATAATGAATGATGGTGGAAGTGAAAATGTCGTGTCTTCTACATTGAAGACCGTCCAATAAAAGAAGAGGCCTCCTATACAGGATGCCTCTTTTACATTTGTTAGTTAAATTTTAGTTACGTTAGCTGCTTGTGGTCCGCGATTTCCGTCAACCACTTCGAACTCGACTTTTTGACCTTCATCAAGTGTTTTAAATCCATCTCCTTGAATTGCTGAGAAATGAACAAATACATCACTTTCTCCTTCAATCTCAATAAATCCAAATCCTTTTTCTGAATTAAACCATTTCACTGTACCTTGTTTCATGTGATTACCTCCAAAAAATAAAATGAACAATTGATTTCGTCAAAAAAAATTCACATCTTCAATAGTACCAGCGAACGCTGACCACTAAATAAAGTATGTGAATATTCGTTCATGGTCAGACAATTTCAATTGTTATAAAAAGTATATCATATCCTTTTTCAATTATCTAAAAAATTTTTAACGGGTTCATCATTTTGAAGCCATAGAATTCCATGATATGTTTGTAGATCATCATCACAAGCCTCACAAAACTCTTGCTCTTCTTCTGTCCAAAAAGCCCAAAATGCACCCTTTTGCGAATCCTCATTCGGGTATTTTTCTCTAAATGTCTTTAATAGCGACTCTAAATACACTCTTGCTTCGATTTCAGTTTCGAAATTCTTTTTCTCGACGATTGTACTTCTCCACCCAGAAAACATCCACCAAGGTTCATATCCAGCCTTCATGTAAATAATCTCATTCAATGCAATCACCCTCTGCCCATTTAATACCTACTATAATTGTAGCAAACTCATGGTGTAAGTCTATTTATATCACTTATTATACATATCACTAATGATTAATCTTTAAACACTTTCGGATTAAACATATACATTGATAATATAAGAAAATTGCGATAAGTTAACTATAAGAAAGTTCTATTCCCATTTTAAAGGAAGAACATATCAGGAGGCTATCATATGAAAAAACGTGCTCATTTTATTATGCACGGAGATGTAAAAGGTGTTGGTTTCCGATTTTTAACTAAACAAAAAGCGACAGAACTTGGCTTAAAAGGTTATTGCAGAGCATTTGAACAAAATGAAATTGTTATGGAAATTGAAGGTGAAGAAGAGAAAATGGATTTGTTTGTTGCTTACATTCAAAAAGGTGTGTCGCCATTAGCATCGATTACTTCCTATTCTGTTACCTTTTTCGAAGATTTAAAAGGCTATCGAACAATGGAAACAGATATTGTCTGATATTGACACCATTGATGTGAAACCTTTTAAGACTTCAATCGTATACATAGATAGCAACTATTAAGGAGGTAATCAACATGTTACATGTTGTTTATTTTATAATTCGACATCTATTGAGTATTCCCGTCTTTTTTGGCACATGGATTGCCTTACAATTCGGTCTAAATATAAACTTTTTTCTCTCGGTATTCATCTCAATAGGGACCTATGCTCTCTCTACACAAGTAATTAAATATATTCAATCGAGACTTATCGTGAAAAAGTATGATATTACAATGCCCGAATATCGTCATATTCAACAGCAATTAAAAGAAGCCAAAATGAAGTTAAATCAATTGAATGGGTATTTTATTAAAGTTCGTTCAATTCGTGCATTTAAACAATTATTCGAAATGAATCGATTAGCAAAACGAATCTTTCAAATTGTTCGTACTAACCCTAAAAAGTTTTATCATGCGGAGCCTTTTTTCTATGCCCATTTAGATTCAGCTGTTGAACTTACTTCTAAATATACATTGTTAGTTTCGAACCCTGTCAAAGCAACAGATGTCCAAATTGCTCTACAACAAACCCGTGAAACACTTTTAGAATTAAATGAAGTAATGGAACAAGATTTAAGAAAAGTCCTTTCTTCAGATATCGAACACTTAAAAATGGAACTTGATTTTGCGAAGGTCTCTTTCGCTAAACATGATAAACCTCTACAGTTGAAGGGAGAAATCAAGAATGACTGAAAACCAAGCACCAAGTAAAATCAATACAATGGACGATCTTTTGCAATCGCCCTTTGATATGCAAACACAGCCATTAAAAAAAGAATCGAACGATGAAGTGAAACCAATTCAATTCTTAGAAAGACTTTCTGATGAAGAAAAACAAAAAGCGCACGTATTGGCTTCCCAAATTCCTGCTGGTAATTATGAGGCCATTTTGACTTATGGTGCAAATGCTCAAACTGAATTATCTCGCTTCTCTCATCAAATGCTTGATCATGTACAAAAGCAGGATATTGGTCCAGTGGGAGACATTCTAAAAGATTTAATGGACAAGTTAACTCAATTAAATCCTGAAGAACTTACAACCCAAAAGAAATCTGGAATAAAACGTCTTTTTAATAAAGTCTCTCGATCTGTTCAAGAGTTAATGACAAAGTATCAAAAGCTAAGCACGCAAATTGATCGAATTGGAATTCAATTAGAGCATTCAAAAAGAGGCTTAGTCGAAGATGTACAAATGCTAGATAAATTATACGATCAAAATAAAACATATTTCCAAGCACTCAATATCTACATTGCTGCAGCGGAAATAAAACGAGATGAAATAATTAATGACATTATCCCTGCCCTTCGTCAAAAAGCCGAAGCTTCTTCTGACCAAATGGCCTACCAAGAAGTAAATGACATGGCTCAATTTTTAGATCGTTTAGAAAAACGGTTGTATGATTTGCAATTATCAAGACAAATTACCATTCAAAGTGCACCTCAAATCCGAATGATTCAGCAAACAAATCAGACATTAGCAGAAAAAATACAATCATCCATAATGACCTCGATTCCATTATGGAAAAATCAAATAGCCATTGCTCTGACGTTGAATCGACAATTAAAAGCGGTTGAAGCTCAAAAACAGGTGACTAAAACAACCAATGATTTATTGCTTAAAAACTCAGAAATGTTAAAAATGAATAGCATTGAAACCGCGAAAGAAAACGAACGTGGTATTGTTGAAATTGAAACGTTAAAACAAACACAGGAAAACCTATTACAAACCATTGAAGAAACTCTTCGAATCCAAGCAGACGGTCGTGTTAAACGGAAATCTGCAGAAATTGAAATTGCTCGAATGGAAGATGAATTAAAACAACGCCTTCTGATCGTTCACCAAGAACAAGAAAACCGACCTCGTACATGAGGTCGGTTTTCTTGTTCATTTGACAATCATATATAACATACGTCTGAGCAATCGTAATGTTTGGGTTGTGAAGTCATCAACATTTTTCGAAGTGGCTGTTTTTGAACCAAACATCATTTGAAATAATTGCAACTGTTCTTCTCTAGGTTCCTCAGCACTTAAGAACAAATGAAGCATATGAATCCCCTTCTTTTCCACTTCAATCACCGATTCAGCTGTATCAATAATTCCATTTGCTGCATACCCAAATGCGGACGGTTCACCATCCGAAAATAGCAAAAGAAATTTGTGTTTCTCGGATCGTTTTTGAAGTCGTTCCGACATCCAACGTATTGCCAATCCATCTCGGTTGTCTTCGTGGGCTTCTAAAGAAAGTATTGCTTCTGAATTATCCTTCATCCCATCTTCCACTTGATGGCTAAATAAAAATGTATTTGGTTGTTCTTCTTCAGATGCTTCATATGCGTCTTCATAATACGATACAATGTCATGTCGAATACCTAAGTCTCTCAAAACATCATGGAATAAGAGCACAGCTTTTTTTGTTTCTTCGATTTTATCAATCATTGAAGCTGAACTATCTACCAAAAGTCCAAAAACTGCATCCAATGGGATAGACGGGTTATTCTTTTTATAAAATAGTTTAGGTCGTTTTTCCGTTAATATAGAAGTTAGATTAGGCGTTAATCTACCTTTAGATAAATTCGTTCTCTTGCTCTCATGTTTTTGTTCGATTCGTTTACGCATTTCTTTAGTAAACGCTTTAACATTTGGTTTTTGTTCTGCCCGGATTGATAAAATGGACTCTGTTAAATTAGACTGACTTTTCAATTCTATTTTTCTTTCCTCATATGTCACATTCCGATGTTCATCACCGAATCGTTCACCTGATTGTTTTGTTTGATTTTTCTTTGTAAGACCTTCTACATGTGCAGATTGGTTATTCTTCTTATTTGAAGTAGAGGAACCCTTTGCTTCACTTTGAATCTCATTGGATTCATCCCCCTCTTCAAAACGACCATTATTAATCTTTCCTTTATTTCCTCTAGTTAAGTCATACTCTAGATGAACGCCTTGTTGTCTTTCATTTTCTCGATGCCAGGTACTAAACATCTCTTCAATTGATTCACTTGATACTTGGTCTTTTGAATCATGCTGTTCAATTGGTCGTTTGTTTTTCTCTTCATAGCTCACTTCTTCTAAGTTCTCATGAACAGAGATGAATGTATGAGTTAAGTCTTTAATCGATTCTTCTTCTAGTGCATGCATAATAGTTAAACATATTTTACAAGTATCAGCTGTACTTGTGGAATCAAAAACGTATTGCCATTCAGATAAAATGCGACGAAAATAAGGGGGATATTCTTCCGACAAGTTTGTTTCTAAGCCTTTACGAAGTGTTAAATACAAAAAACTAAACAAACTATCACTCAAAAATCCTTTATTAAAATTAACGCTCAATTGTTGTTCGTGAAAAGTGGTATATACTTCTTCTCTAACAACAAATGCAGATTCAGTACCAGGTCGCTCTCTACGAATTAAGTTGGATAGTCTAAATTCCTCTGCACTCATTGCAAGTTGAAGCGCAAACTCCCGAAGTGGGAATAGATTAACTTTCTCTTTGTACCCATTCCATTCTGCAAGATTAAAATGACGCCAAAAACCAGAAGTAAGTAAATATAAATCGGATAACTGCCCCTTTTTCTCAATATCCGGTTCACGGTGATTCCAAAAATGACTAATTGAAAGTCCCTCTTCTTTTGGTCGGTACTCCATTAGCTTTCTAACAGTTAACGTTAAGTGGGGACTTCTACTTAACGCACGTGCTAATTGTTCCAAATGAATCATCGTCTTTGCATTAATTGTTTCATTATTAAACTGAATAAACCGATTGACTGAAGTCAAAGTTAATCACCTCACTTTATCCATGTCTTCGCGAGTTCCATAACTAATACTTTTTCACTTTCGTCTTCTAATTTTTCTGAAATAGCGTACTGAATTGCTCGAAGAGGATCAATATATTGAGCAAGTTCAGTTGCATCAAGCAAACTTCGAATGGAAGCTGCTTCTTCACTAATTAATCCGTTCTTTACTTGAACTAGCGTATCTTCTGCAAGATTAAGCATGGTTTTGATAAGTGATGCTGATGCTGATGGATATTCACGTTCGAATAAAGCGCGAAGAGGTTCACCTGTTAAATAAGGAATAGAAAATGAGATAAATCGATTTTTCAATGCTTCATTTAAAGGAGAAGTTCCAATGTATCCCTCGTTAATCGCTGCAATAACCGTGAAATCCTCATGTGCTTGTAGAACTTCCCCGGTAAATGGATTAGTCATCATCCGTCTGTGATCCAGTACGCTGTGAAGAATAGGTAAAGTTTCAGGTTTTGCCATATTAATTTCATCTATATACAAAATATGCCCATTCCTCATGGCTTGGATAACGGGACCTTCAACGAAGTCAATTGCGGTTTGTCCTTTATCCTGAACTAAGGTTTTAAATCCTAATAGTGCTTCAGCATCTAAATCAACCGAACAGTTAATACTATGCATCGGTTGTTCAAAAAAAGAAGATATAGATTCCGCTAACTTCGTTTTACCTGATCCAGATGGGCCCTTGAGTAAAACGTTTTTCTGTAACGAAACGCTTAACAATAAATCTTCCCATAAATGAGGTAACGGGGATACATAACCCCCTTTTCCAATTAAGGAAGAATGGTCTTCTGTATGTGTTCTCGATTTACGTTTTGATTGTGATTGTTCAATGATTGTTTGCACACTCAATGTTAATTCCTCCTCTAGTATTGCAAAAGTTCCTTTAATTGCTCGAAGCTTTGGAAGTACAAAGGCCTAAGCTCTGTTTTATAACCTTGCCATATAAAAAACCGATGATTGGCTCATCGGTTATTCAAAGTATTCTTTATAATATCCGCCAACATTTCCTGTGTTATCTAAGATAAATAGAAATTCGTCAGTTTCATTTTTCACTTCGTACGTTTGCCCTACTGTTAAAACATTTGAGACTAAATATTTTGCGGCATTCGTATGTTTACAAGTGACCGTTTTAATTGTTGCAGATTCTTTCCACGTATTATGAATCATTTTGAAAATACCCTCTTTCTAATGTCTATATCTAGTATAAACAAGGAGATGAATATTTTCAATTCAAGCATGTGTTTAGCTTGTCCCATTCTTAGAAGTCAATTGAATGACTAAAAAACGAATGACAAACCAACTGATTATCGCCAGAGACACAATTAGTAAAAATATTTGAAGGTTATCTAATATTAATGTATAAGCAAACGGAAACGTTCTGCCTAGCTGAAAATAAATCATCATCCAAATAAAGCTTGGCAAAATTGAATACTTTAAAAATAATTTAAGTGGAAACTGATTTGCTCCAACTACATAGGGCATTGCCCAACGTATTCCGGGTAAAAAGAAACTAAATCCAATAGCTATATTTCCACGTTTCCCCAAATAATTACTAAATGCCAGGATTGGATTCTTAAGTCTCGTTCGATTAAATTTTTTAATGAGCCTTGGACCAAGTATTCTTCCAATGGTATATGCAAAATAAGTGGAACTAAGAAGACCTAAATAGGCTGATATAAATGAATAAACTGGATCGAAACCTTTTAATTCGGTTAATACGCCAGTAAACGAAGCAGCTACTTCGTTCGGAATTGGTAACCCAAATAGCAAAAGCCAGTTGAAAAGAAACATACTAAGGTAACCATACTTCTGTACTAGTTCGGCTAATATCGATATATCCATCTTCTTCAACTACTTTCTTAACTCGCTTATTTCATTTTGCCAAAAAAAAGACAACTTCGCAAATGCGAAGCTGTCATGTATAGCTTAAGACTCTAATAACAAGTCTTCAGGGTTTTCAATTAATTCTTTTACTGTCTTTAAAAATCCTACTGAATCTTTACCATCAATTACTCTATGGTCATAAGAAAGAGCTACATACATCATTGGGCGAATTTGTACTTCATCACCGATAGCAACTGGACGTTTTTGAATCGTGTGCATACCTAGAATACCAACTTGAGTACCATTTAAAATTGGTGTAGACATTAGAGATCCAAATACTCCACCATTTGTAATTGTAAATGATCCACCTGTCATATCAGAAATTTGAAGTTTTTTATCACGTGCTTTTTTTGCAAGCTCGCCAATATTTGCTTCAATTTCAGCAAAGTTTTTGCGATCTGTATCACGCACAATTGGAACAACTAATCCTTCTTCAGTAGAAACTGCAATCCCAATATCATAGAACTGTTTCAACAATACTTCGTCTCCATCGAGTTCTGCATTTACATAAGGATATTTTTTCAAAGCCGACGTTACAGCCTTCGTGAAGAATGACATAAATCCTAAACGAACATCATGATCTTCAAAGAATTTATCTTTTTTACGAGAACGCAATGCCATTACATTCGTCATATCAATTTCATTAAAAGTAGTCAACATCGCTGTTGATTGTTTAACTTCTAATAATCGGTTAGCAATAGTTTGACGACGGCGAGACATTTTTTCGCGTTTAACTCTACCATCATCTTCTTTAATAGCTGCTGAAGCTTTTGGTGCAGCAGGTGCTGATGGTGCTTGTTTAGGTAAATTGGAATGCGCATCAACGTCTTGAACACGAACGCGACCCATTGGATCTACCGTAGAAACTGATTGTAAATCGATACCTTTTTCACGGGCCAATTTACGTGCAGCCGGACTTGCGATAGTACGTTCAGTAGAAGAAGATTCTTCTTTTTCGGTTGGAGCTGCTTGAACAGCGATTTTAGATTCTTTTGATGGTTCTTCTACATTTTTAACAGGTGCATCTGCTTCTGCAGGATCTGCTTGAACAGGACTTTTAGTTGTGCTACCAGCGCCAGAACCTTCTCCAACAACTGCAATCACTTGCCCAACTTCTACCGTATCACCTTCAGCAAATAGTAGTTCTTGAACGACACCTGCTTCTTCTGAAATTACTTCAACGTTTACTTTGTCAGTTTCAAGTTCAACGATGAATTCACCTTTTTCAACGGTATCACCCGGTTGTTTCAACCATTGTGCAATTGTTCCTTCTGTAATCGACTCTGCCAGTTCAGGCACTTTAATTTCTGCCACTATATTTTCCTCCTCTAATCATTCCGTAATTAACGTGTAACCGCTTCTTCAATAATGCGTGATTGTTCTGTTTTATGTGTTTCTCCATCACCTTCAGCAGGACTTGAACGTTTTACTCGTCCAATATATCTAACACTCTTCTCACCAGCTAAATCACGTAGGTATGGATCTGCAAATGTCCAAGATCCCATATTTTGAGGTTCTTCTTGAACCCAAGCAATTTCTTTCGCATTTGGAAAACGTTCAACAATCGCTTGAATTTTTTCAGAAGGGAATGGATACAATTGTTCAATACGAATGATATGAAGATGACTGAAATCTTTTCCATCTTTTACTTTATCCGCTAAATCGATGGCCATTTTCCCACTCGCAAGTAGAATACGTTCTACTTTTTTAGGTTGTTTACCCAGACCTGGTTGCTCTAAAACAGTTTCAAATTGTCCAGTTGCTAAATCTGCTACTTCTGCTCCTACTAAAGGATGACGTAATAGCGATTTTGGAGACACGATAATCAATGGTCTCATCGTCTCATCACCAAGCATCTTCGCTTGACGGCGTAATATGTGGAAGTAATTTGCTGCACTTGATAGATTAGCAACTGTCCAGTTATTTTCTCCTGCCATTTGCAAGTAACGCTCTAATCGAGCACTTGAATGTTCTGGCCCTTGTCCTTCATATGCATGTGGTAATAACATGACTAATCCGGATTTTTGCCCCCATTTTGCACGGCTAGCAGAAATGAATTGATCGAACATTACTTGCGCCATATTTGCAAAATCTCCATATTGAGCTTCCCAAATAACTAGCGCCTTTTCATTTTCTAAGTTATACCCGAATTCATATCCTAGAACAGCTGCCTCTGTTAATGGACTGTTATAAACCACAAAAGATGCATCTGCATCGGAAATATGATGAAGCGGAACAAGTTCAGCTCCCGTAGTTTCATCATGTAAGACGAGATGTCTATGAGCAAACGTACCACGTTGAGCATCTTGGCCAGTCATACGAATTGGGTTACCATCCTGTAGGATCGAACCAAATGCTAAAGTTTCAGCGTGCGCCCAATCGATTTTACCTTTGCCTTTAAAAGGCTCTTCACGACGTTTAAGAATTTTTTCTAGCTTTTTAAATGCTGAAAACTCTTTAGGCCACGATAATAACTCGGCGTTCATTTTTACAAGTGTTTCTTCATTTACACCAGTAGGTACTTCTGGATAACCATTTAAAACAACTTCAGGAATCACAATATCTTGATGCTCAGCTTCTGGTACTTTTCTAACTCGATCATAAGCATCTTGCATCGTTTTTTGCGTATCTTTTTCAAGTTGTTTAACTTCTTTTTCTTCAAGTAAATTTTCCGTCACTAATTGCTTCCCATATAATTCACGAACTGTTGGATGTTTGTGAATAGCATGATACATTGTTGGATTAGTGACTAGTGGCTCATCCATTTCATTATGACCGAAACGACGATATCCAACTAAATCAATTAAAATGTCTTTCCCGAATTGTTCACGGTACTCAAATGCAAGGCGAGCAACAGCAACGACCGCTTCCACATCATCTGCATTCACGTGGACAACTGGAACTTCAAAGCCTTTTGCAGGATCTGAAGAGTAGTGAGTTGAGCGGGAGTCATAATATTCCGTTGTAAAACCAATCATATTGTTTGCAATGATATGAATTGAACCACCTGTTTGGAATCCACGCACTCTGCTATAGTTCAATGTTTCAGTAACAATTCCTTGACCTGGAAATGCAGCATCTCCATGAATTAATACAGAATAAGCTGCTTTAGGGTTTTGTACAGGAACACCTGTTTTAGATGTTTCTTCTTGTGCAGCACGGGTTTGCCCCGTCACGATTGGACTAACTACTTCCAAATGAGAAGGATTGTAAGCTAGTTTAACTTTTAAACCAGATTTAGCAGTGTGTGTAGCACCCATATGGTACTTCACATCTCCAAACCAACCAGTCGTAATTTTTAGTGAATCATCACTTGGTAAAAATGATTGATTTGGAACATGAGCGAAATCTGCAAACATCATGTCATATGGTTTATTAATAACATGTGTTAAGACATTTAATCGTCCGCGGTGTGCCATCCCAATTAGAATTTCTTTCGTTTCTTGTTTTTCTGATTGACGAACTAACTCATCAAGTAAAACAACTAATGTATCTAAACCTTCAATTGAGAAACGTTTAGCACCAACAAATGTACGGTGAATGAATTTTTCAAAACCTTCAATTTCCGATAAACGTTTGAGTAACCCTTTGCGTTCTTCTGAAGATAAAGTTAATTTCATAGAAGAAGACTCGATTTTAGATTGAATCCATTGACGTTCTTCAGGATTGATAATATGAGCAAATTCATAAGCGACTTTATCCGTATAATATGACTTTAAAAGCTCAATCGCTTGTAAGCCGTTTTGCACATTACTAGGCACATCTTTCATCAATAAAGAAGCTGGTACCTCTTCAAGATCAGCGTCTGTTATTCCATATGAAGAAAGATCCATTCTTGAATAATCTTTTGGACGATCATTTAAAGGATAGATATCTGCAGCCAAGTGACCATGTGCGCGTATCGCATCTGCTAATTTAACAGCAGCTAACACTTTACCAAAATTATTTGGATCAACCTGTTGAGCAACCGAGAAATCGACAGCATTTTCAGTCACAGAAGGTGCGCCGTACTTTTTAAACAATTCACCTAGATCAGCATCAACTGATTCTGGAGATTGCACGAATAAATCGTACATTTCTAGCATATAACCTAAGTTCGGACCTGAAAGTTTAGCCCAAGGTGACCCATTCGGTGTCCCGTTTTTTAACATTTAGAAAACCCTCCAACTTTTGCCCAGCGGCATTTCCTACTTCTTTTTTATACAATCTACATTATTTTATCACGTTACTATCTGATATCAAAGGAATCAAACATGATACATGCAGAACATTTTTCCATTTCAATCTTACTACTATCCTTAGAAAATACAATGCTTTTTAATAAATTAAGCAAACTTTTTCATTATGTCGAAATATCGTGTTAGTTTGTCAATCTATAGTTCCATTTTCAGTTGGAAGAACGATTGTAAATATCGAACCTTTTTCTAATTCACTTGTCACATAAATTGAACCATTAGCATTCTCAATAAGCATCTTAACGATACTTAAACCAAGTCCACTTCCACCTATATCCCGTGAACGAGCCATATCGACACGATAAAATCGATCAAATATTTTATCTATGTGCTGTGCTGGAATCCCAATACCTCGATCAGAGACATGAACTTTTATTTTAGACCTTGTCTTCTCATACGAAATGGTTATTTCTGGTGTATCTCTGCTATATCGTATGGCATTAATCAGGAGGTTGCGAATGATTTGTTGGTAAGCATTTGCTGAAATGAGTATATCTATCTTTTCTTGTATCGGAACAATATGTTTAATGTTTGTTGAAGGGTGAACTTGGATGAGTTCATTTATAACAAAAGTGGTTTGTTCTATAATATCCGTGTGAGGAACATCCATCACTTGCTCCCCGCGAGCAAGCTCCAGCATTTCATCAATTAGTATCTTCATTTGAAAGACTTCACGTAGAGATAATTCAAGCGACTCTTTCAAAATCTCTGGATCATCCTTCCCCCATCTATTCAACAAAGATAGATGACCCTCTAAGACTTGAATGGGTGTACGAAGTTCATGTGAAGCATCCGCTATAAATTGTTGTTGCTGTTCAAAAGAAGTTTTAAGTGTTTCCATCATATCTTCATATACTTCAATTAACTCACCAATTTCATCCTTAGCACCATAGGAAATCATTAATTTTTTTTCAAATCCATGAGCAGCAACATCGTCCATCGTCATTTTTAAATCTTGAAGAGGTTTAAGTAAATAACTTGCCAGGAGGTACCCAATCCATCCAGATAAGAATAAAGCACATACACTGAACAATAACATGGCAGTTAATATGTATGTTTTGATAGATTGATAAGCTCTCAATGGATGCTCAAGCTGAACATAGCCTGTAAACCTCCCGAGTCTAACATGACCAATGGCTGATATGGAATCTTCACCTATTGATTGTATGGCAAAATCTTTTTTAGGGATATCAAGATTATTAAACAATGGAAAAGTTGAGGTATCGTTAATTTGAAGTAATTCAATACCATCTGAATTTAATAATCGTACCGTTTGATCTTTGTCCACGATAGATGTCATTAAACCTTTATTTGCTTGAATATCTTGAATGGTTAGATAAGGACCTTGTGATTCAAAAAACGTGGTTAAGTCTCTCATGGTTCGATTTACTTCTTGTTCCTGCTGTTGGTACAGCCATGCAGTTAGCGAAACATATAAAATGACACTCATAAAAGCAAAGCTTAAAAAGATAACGGTAGCTGAGCTAATTGCCCACTTTTTCTTTAATGATTGAGATGCAATAGTTTGTCTCCAATGATTAAAACGATTCATTCTCTCATCACATACCCGACCCCTCTAACCGTTTCAATATAATCAGCGGTACCTTTTGGTAATTTCATGCGCAAGTGTCGTATGTAAACATCAACTATGTTTGTTTCAATGTCGGCCATATATCCCCATACGTTTTCTAAGATGAAGTCCCTAGTAACAACACGATTTCGTTGTTGAACTAAATAGAGAAGTAGATCATATTCCGTCTTAGTTAAGTCGATACGCTGATTGTTCACTTCCACAATATGAGCATCCATGTTGATGGTAATTTCTTTAAATGTTAAATAGTGTGGTTTTTCACTATCGCTATCGCTATTAGTTCTCCTCAATACGGAACGTATTCTGGCCAATAACTCTTCAATAGCAAAAGGTTTTACAATATAATCATCAGCTCCTGCATCCAATCCCGCCACTCGGTCTAAAACGGCATCTCTAGCAGTAATTAAAAGAATAGGGACTTGTGAAATGTTTCTTATTCTTCTACAAATTTCAATTCCATTTAATTCTGGTAACATCACATCCAATAAAATTACATCATAGGACTCCGCTTTAGCTGCTTCATACCCTGCTCTTCCGGATGTGAAATGGGTGACACTGAAGTTTTCATGTGTTAATTCAAGTTCAATAAATCGAGCAATTGACTTTTCATCCTCAACGAGTAAAATTCGCTTTTTCACGTCATCACCTCTTGAATTCATGATTAAAAAACCGTGCCACATGTGGGACGGTTTAATTAATGATTTCGTCAAATACGATAAATTGATTTTTCCCACTCCGCTTACCTTCATATAAAGCAACATCCGCTTTTTCTAGGAGTTCGTCAATGGTTAAACCATGATCTGGATAAAAGGAAATCCCAATGGAAGAAGTTGGAGTAAAGGAAGCATCTCGGATTTTCCAACCATGTTTTAATGAATTTTGAATCCGTTCAATTATCCACTTTGTCTGTTTTTTTCTTTCTAGCGGATCTCTTGATACATTATTAATCAAGATGACAAACTCATCACCACCGATTCGCGCGACTAAATCCTCTGTTCGGACACTAGCTAATATTGCATCTCCGAAATGACGGATAAAGTCATCACCAATATCATGGCCAAAATCGTCATTTACTGATTTAAAATCATCCCCATCTAAATACAAAATAGAAATAGAAGTATGATGTTTATCGGCTTTTTGGGCCAGGTTTGGAAATTCTTTTAATAAAAAGCTTCTATTAGGCAAATGAGTTAAATTATCATGATAAGCCATAAATCGAAGTCTCTCTTCTAATTTCTTTCTTTCCGAAATTTCTCTAGAAACGATAACATGTTGATAAACGTGCTCTTTCTCTAAGTCTCTAACCGCAACAATTGACGTTTCTGTCCAAATCAAATCATTATTTTGACATTTTAACCTTAATTCTAATCGAACTTCTTCACCAGAATTGACTCGGTCAATCAATTCTTTATTCCAACTAAATCGGTCTTCGAGTGCAACCATTTCTGAATAAAATCGTCCAAGCATTTGTTCTTTCTCAAGACCAAGAATCTTCTCATGAGATGGAGAAGTATATAAAACGACACCATCTTCATTCGTAATCACAATCAAGTCATTTGTATTTTCAGTAATTAATTTAAATGTCTTCTCAATATTACGAAGTTCGGTCATTACGCTTTTTTTGTCTGTGATATCGAACTGAATAACAAGAATATTTTCCATTTCATCTAATTCATTAAACAATGGAATAATGGTTGTATCTCCCCAATAATAAGAACCAAATTTCGTCTGGTTGCGAATTTCACCCCTCCAGATTTTTTCAGTCTTAATCGCTTTCCACAAATCATTTAAAAACTCATCTCTTTGATGAATGGCATCAAGTATGTGGTAGGGTTGTCCAATTATTTCGGGTTTTGTATATCCACTTATATTTACAAATAAATCGTTCACATAATCAATTGTGCCTTGAGTATTTGTCATTACTACAATAGCAGCCGTACTTATCGCGCGTTTATAACTTTCCAATATATAACGTGTGTTTCGTAAATTTTCTTTAAGCTCTGCTTCATCAGTTACTTCTTGTAACAGAATATACATTGCTACAACAATTCCATCTTTTTTTAT
>Ga0209013_10002840_pt1 | contig 15601 bp, 16 predicted proteins | sample Cruoilmetagenom2_FD_187291 | JGI IMG/M metagenome (GOLD analysis project Ga0209013, IMG submission 187291) | Oil polluted marine microbial communities from Coal Oil Point, Santa Barbara, California, USA - Sample 2 (SPAdes) (version 2) | ecosystem: Environmental > Aquatic > Marine > Oil seeps ... | reverse complement strand
CTTGTTGTTTTTTTACATCCAAAAACTACTAATGGCGTTTTAATTGAATTGTGTCAAGAGATTGCTTCATTTTAGTCACAAATACGAAACAGTACGTCATTGCGAAGGCGTTTTTCATGACTGAAGTAATCTGCTGCTTTTGAGTTCCAAACAAACAGATTGCTTCCTTTCAGTCGCAATGACGAAAAAGAGAAACAGATTGCCACAGTTTTTTCAAAACTTTGCAATGACGAAATAAACCGTCACTGCGAGGAATTTTTTTATGACGTGGCAGTCTCACTTTCAACAAACAAATTTCTTTTACCGGAATTGTTTATTATTTGCATTAGGGATTGAGCGGTTTGTTTAAGCTCTTTTTAAAATGCAACAAGCATTTAAAAAAGCGAGTAGCAAAAGCCCGACCCATTTGGGAATGCCATTAAAATAACCTTTTTAGAATATTACAAATAAACAATTTAACAAGTGAAAATTACAGCAACAAATTTGTATATTGCAGCCTATTTAACTTTTTAAAATTTTGAGTACATCGTTTGAAAAATACCAAAAAAGAAGATTGCGGTCATCGTACTTTTCTGTTATAATAAGTATTGCTTTAGTTTTGTTTTTAGTAGGTGTTTTAGGAGTAACTTTAATAAAAACTAAAAGTATTTCAAAGCATTTTAAAGAGCAAGTGGTAATGACTATTTTTCTAAAAAATGATGCTAAAAGCAACGATGTAAACATTTTAAAAGCAGAATTAAAAAGGGCAGATTACACAAAATCTATTAATTATATTTCTAAAAAAGAAGCTGCAAAAAAATATAGTAATGATATTGGGGAAGATTTTATGCAGTTTTTAGGCGAAAACCCTCTGAAAAATGCTATCGATATTTCTTTAAAATCAGAATTTGTTACGCCAGAAAAAATGGAGTCCATATCTAAAAATTTACTAAACCGAAGTTTGGTTTATGAAATTTCTTATGATAAATCTTTAATTGATTTACTTACCAAAAACATTAACCGTTTAACTTTTTGGATGTTGCTTTTTAGCGCCGTATTTACTTTAATTGCTGTGGTTTTAATAAATAGTTCTATTCGGTTATCCATATATTCAAAACGATTTACTATTAAAACCATGCAAATGGTTGGCGCTACAAAAAAATTTATAAGAATTCCTTTTATTTGGAGAAGTGTGCAACTTGGTTTTTTTGGAGCTGTTGTTGCAATTATTGCTATAATAGGAGTAGGTTTGTATGTAAATAACTTAGTTCCAGAATTAAATTTATTGTCTAATTATAAATGGCTTGGTTTTTTAGCGTTATTTATTATTGGTTTAGGCATACTAATTAGTTGGATAAGTACGTTTTTTGCAACACAGCGTTTTTTAAATTTACAAGTAGACGAATTATATTATTAATATGGCAAAACAAAAAAAAACACCTTCAGAAAAACCATTTTTATTTGGTAAAAAAAATTATGTTATCATGCTAATTGGCATGGTAATTATTGCATTAGGTTTTATTTTAATGTCGGGTGGAGGCAGTAATGACCCTAATATTTTTAATCCAGATATTTATAGTTTTAGACGAATTCGATTGGCTCCAACTTTAGTAATTATTGGTTTAGCAGTTGAGGTTTATGCAATTTTAGCTAAATCTAAAAAATAGTTATGAATTATATTGAGGCAATTTTACTTGCCATAATTGAAGGAGTAACTGAATATTTGCCCGTTTCTTCCACAGGACATTTAATAATAGCATCTTCTTTTTTACATATTGCTGGAGATAGTTTTACTAAGTTGTTTACTATTGTAATTCAGTTAGGCGCAATTTTGGCGGTGGTAGTTTTATATTTTAAGCGATTTTTTCAAAGCGTGGACTTTTATTTAAAATTATTAGTCGCTTTTATTCCAGCAGTTGTTTTAGGATTATTATTTAATGATGTAATTGATGAATTGTTAGAAAGCCCAATTGTTGTGGCTGTAACCTTAATTTTAGGTGGATTAATTTTACTTAAAGTAGATGACTGGTTTAAAGAAAATGAAGATTTATCTAGTAAAAATAAAGAACATACTACGGTTAGTTATGCAACAGCTTTAAAAATAGGTTTTTTTCAATGTTTAGCAATGATTCCAGGAACATCACGAAGTGGCGCTACAATTGTTGGCGGAATGACTCAGAAATTGAATAGAAAAACAGCAGCAGAGTTTTCTTTTTTTTTGGCGGTTCCAACTATGTTTGGAGCAACAGCTAAAAAACTATTTGATTATTATAAGGATGGCTTTTCTTTAAATACCGAACAAATAAATTTTTTGATAATTGGTAATGTGGTTGCTTTTATAGTGGCAATGTTCGCCATAAAATCGTTTATTGATTACTTAAGTAAAAGCGGATTTAAACTATTTGGTTATTACAGAATTGTTTTGGGAATTGCCATTATTTTTATTCATTTTTTCATTTATAAATTAACTTTATAGTATTGAAAACAGAGGCAGATTTTAAAGAAGGGCAGGTTTTGTTGATAGATAAACCGTTGAAATGGACTTCCTTTCAGGTGGTAAATAAAATACGATGGCATATTCGACAAAAATTTAATCTTAAAAAAATAAAAGTTGGTCATGCTGGAACATTAGATCCTTTAGCCACGGGTTTGTTGATTTTATGCACTGGAAAATTCACAAAAAAAATTGAAACTTATCAAGCTCAAACTAAAGAATATACTGGTGAAATAACCTTAGGCGCAACCACACCAAGTTACGATTTAGAAACGGAAATAGATGCAGTTTTTTCTACGGAACATTTAACAGAAGAACTTATTTATAAAACAGCTAAACTTTTTGAAGGAGAAATAGAGCAAAAACCACCGATTTTTTCTGCTATTAAAAAAGATGGTAAGCGATTATATGAATTAGCTAGAGAAGGAAAAACTACGGAAATTAAGTCTCGAAAAATTACCATTGAAGCTTTTGAAATAACTAAAATTAATTTTCCTAAAATAGAATTTAGAATAGTTTGCAGTAAAGGAACTTATATTCGCTCTTTAGCTTTTGATTTTGGTGTTGCCTTAAAATCGGGTGCTCATTTATCTGCATTACGGCGTACAAAAATAGGTGCTTTTAATGTTAATAATGCCTTAGATCCGTTGTTGTTTATTGAAAAAGAATTGGGTTAATTTTTCCCTTTCATTAAATAACTTAACCAACTGTCCATTATATTTATTTCCCAAAAATCAGAAAGTTCTTCTTTAGTAGTAATCATATTGTTAAAAACAGTAGTTTTTGGTGAAACTCCTTTATTTTTAATCATCTGCTTAAAATCTTTAATATCTTTATACTGTACAAAATCTCCTTGTTTATAACACACGTTAATTTTATCCATTAACAAAATACTATATTCTTGTTCAAGTTTTTGAATAAAATCAGTTAGATTATTATGAGTTTCAATAGTTAATATTAAAGAAGTTGTATCTACTGCAATTACTATAAACCTATCATAAATTAACCGATAAGCACAAGTTAAAGGTATATTTTTGTTATTCCAGTTTTCTAAAAAAGCTACCAGTTTTTTGTTTAAATCGTTTAATTCTTGAGGGTAGAATTTTCTACTTGAAGGAAATATCCATAGTTTTGAATCTTCCGTAATTTCATCAAAAGGTATAATCATAATTGTAAATTAGGTGCAAAGGTATTTAATTTATTAAGGATTTAAACGTTAGGAAGCTTTTAATAAATTGATAATGTCAAGTTGCGTTGTGTTTCCTTTATCTTTATTATACCAAATTTGTAAATCTTTTTTAAATTCCGCATCAACAACCCCATGTTTTTCTTTATAATCTAAAACCATTTTTGTGGCAGTTGAAGGTCGAGGTCCCCAGGAATTGATTACTTTATTTTCTTGATCTACTAAAATAACTTTTGGAATAGATCTGCTTCCGTTAGTTAAAAATTGATCCATTAAAGCTTCATTTTCATCTCTAAAAACAATTTTTAAATCAATTTTAGAAGAATATATTGCAATTTTATCAAGTATAGGAACAATTTGTGCAGTATCGCCACACCAACCTTCTGAAATTACTAAAAAAGTAAATGGCTTTGCTAAATTTTCTATGGAACTTTTAGTTTCATCAGATAATTTTAAGGTTTTATCTAATCTATCCATCCTTTTATTATTTAAAACAGTATATCCTAAAAGAGGATCATTATCAATTTCTTCGGATGGTTTTTCCGCAACTACATTTTTTAAATATTTTCTGTAATCGGTATAATTATATCCTTTTTCAATACTTTGCTTAATAATTTTTCTGTTCATTTTTTTAATTTTAATGTACGGTTTTTGACGCATTTACTAACCTAAACTTACACTAGTTTAGAGGATGTCAAAAGTACAACTATACCCCGTTTTATTATAGTAACAAACATTACATATAATATATAAGATAAAAACATCTTTTTATATGAAATAAATGACATTTATCATATTTTAATAGGCTAAAACCCTTAAATTTGCAGCATACAATAATTAACGTTAACTTTAAAAGTATGAAAAAATCAATTTTAACTATCTCATTTATTGCAGTTTTACTTGTAATGTTTACAAGCTGTAATACTAATGAAAAGAAAAAAGAAGTAGTAAAAAAAACAGAAACTAAGGAAGTGGTTGGTAAAGGACAAGCTTCTGTAAAAGACGATGTTTCGGCTGCAAATGCATTGCAAGTTGCAAAATCATTACCTGATTTTAAAACTTTAGTTGTTGCAATTCAAGCAGCAGGTGTTGAAGACGCTGTGGTTAATGCAGGTCCATTAACCGTATTTGCACCAGTAAACAGTGCTTTTGATAAATTACCAAAAGGTACGGTTGAAACTTTATTGAAACCTGAAAATAAAGCCAAATTAGCTTTTATTTTAGTTAATCATGTAGCACCAGCAAATTACCCAATTAAACAATTAAAAAAAGAAGCAAAAAAAGGACGTAAATTGTACATGGCTTCAGGTAAATATTTAACTGTTGAGAAAAAAGAAGATGGCATTTATGTTGGAGGAACGAAAATTTTAAAAACTGTAAAAGTAAGTAACGGTTGGATTCACGTAATTGATAATGTGTTAGTGCCAACTGATAAATAAATTAAAAATAATTAATTAATAAGAATGAAATTAAAACTGATTCTAGTAGCATTAGTAATTGCAGTATCTAGCTGCGGAGGTAATGATAAAAAAGAAGTAAAAAAGGAAGCGCCAGTAAAAGAGGTGGTTAAAGAAGTAGTTAAAGAAACCGCAAAAGTAAATCCTATGGATGATAAAGGGGTTGGGCCAATAACTAACATAACTCTTGGTGATATTGATGAATCCTTAGTTGCTAAGGGGAAAGAAATTTTTAAAGCGAAATGTACCGCATGTCACAAAATTAAAAAAAGATATATTGGACCAGCTTTAAAAGGCGTTACACAAAGACAATCTCCTGAATGGATTATGAATATGATATTAAATCCAGAAAAAATGATTGTTGAAAATAAAACCGCTAAAGAATTACTTAAAGAATTTAGCGCACCAATGGCAAATCAGCATTTAACACAAGATGAAGCCCGCGCGGTTTTAGAATATTTTAGAACTAAAAATTAACAAACAAACAAACAAACAAACAAAAACAAACATTTATGAAATCAATTTTTGCATTTTTAACGGTAGCTGTTTTTTTGGTTAGCTGTAATCCAGCGCCAACAAGCTCGAAAAGTTCTAAAGGAGCTTTAACGGGCAACGCAGCAGAAAAAGTATATGTTGCTCCTGGGCAATATGATGAATTTTATGCTTTTATTTCAGGTGGATTTAGTGGACAATTAGCAGTTTACGGATTACCATCAGGAAGATTATTTAGAGTAATTCCTGTTTTTTCACAAGATCCTGAAAAAGGGTATGGTTATAATGAAGAAACTAAGCCAATGTTAAATACTTCACATGGTTTTGTGCCTTGGGGAGATTCGCATCATCCAGATATTTCTCAAACTAATGGAGAATTAGATGGACGTTGGGTTTTTATTAATGAAAATAATACGCCACGTATTGCACGTATCAGTTTGGAAACTTTTGAAACTGAAGAAATTATTGAAATTCCTAATTCAGCAGGAAATCACAGTTCTTCTTTTGTAACAGAAAATTCTGAATATGTAGTTGCAGGTACTCGTTTTGGAGTTCCAATTCCTCAACGCGATATGCCAATTAGCGAATATAAAGGGAATTTTAAAGCTTCTTTATCTTTTATTAAAATTAATCAAGAATCTGGTAATATGAATATTGCATTCCAATTAAGAATGCCAGGTTTTGATTACGATTTATCTCACCCAGGTCGTGGTAAATCTCACGGTTGGTTCTTTTTCTCTATGTATAATACAGAAGAAGCTCACTCTTTATTAGAAGTAAATGCTTCACAAAATGATAAAGATTTTATAGCAGCGGTTAACTGGAAAAAAATAGAAGAATACATTAAAGCAGGTAAAGGTCATAAAGAAAAAGTGAAATATGCCCATAATACTTGGAATGATGATACCCATACTGCTACTTCAAAAATGGAAAATGAAGTTTTAGTAGTTAATCCACAAGATGTACCAGGTGCTATTTACTTTTTACCAACACCAAAATCACCACATGGTTGTGATGTAGATCCAACAGGTGAATATATTATTGGAAATGGAAAATTAGCTGCAGCAATGACAGTGCATTCTTTTACTAAAATGCAAAAGGCTATTGCTGATAAAGCATTTGATGGAGATAAATATGGTATTCCAATCATTAAATTTGAAGCAGTTAATTATGGTACTTTAGAACAACCAGGTTTAGGCCCATTGCATACAGAATTTGATACTAGAGGTAATGCTTATACTACATTTTTCATTTCTTCTGAAGTAGTTAAATGGAATGTAAAAGATTTAAAAGTTATTGATAGACATCCTGTTTATTATTCAGTTGGTCACTTAATGATTCCTGGAGGAAACTCTAGAAAACCATTTGATAAATACTTGGTAGCGATGAACAAAATTACAAAAGACCGTTATTTACCTACAGGTCCAGAAGTTTGTCAATCTGCTCAATTATTTGATATATCAGGTGATAAAATGGAATTATTATTAGATTTTCCAACTATTGGAGAGCCACATTATGCTGCAGGTATTCCAGCCAAAATGATAATGGATAAATCTCAAAAAATATATAAATTAGAAGATAATAAACATCCTGATGCTGTTAAAACAGAGGCGGACACTAAGGTTGTTAGAAAAGGAAATGAAGTTCATATTTATATGAGTATGATTCGTTCTCACTTTTCACCAGATAATATTGAAGGTGTAAAAGTTGGAGACAAAGTATTTTTCCATGTTACTAATTTAGAACAAGATTATGATGTGCCACACGGTTTTGCTATGATTGGTGCTCAAACAGCTGAAATGCTGATAATGCCAGGTAGAACTGCAACTTCAGTTTGGGAACCAAAAGAAGTAGGTGTTTGGCCTTTCTATTGTACAGATTTCTGTTCTGCATTGCATCAAGAAATGCAAGGTTATGTTCGTGTTTCTGCTAAAGGAGCAAAAACACCAATTAAATATACCTTAGATGATGAGGTACCAGGTGAAGAAGAAGAATAGTTGAATACATATTATTCATAATAAAAACTGGCAGTGTTTGATTGATACCTGCCAGTTTTTTAAAATTATTAAAATGAGAAAAGATAAAATACTAATGATAATAGGAAGTCTTTTGTTACTTCTATTATTTGTTTTTCCATTATGGAAAATTACCTTATTGGCTCCGCAATATCCTGAACCTTTAGGATTAAATATACATATTACTCATTTATCAGATGGCAACCAATTTAACGATGTTAATAATATCGATTTATTAAATCATTACATTGGAATGGCACATTTACCAACAAAAATAAATGTGAATAAAGGAGTAGTAGAACCTTTTAAAGAATTTGTTATTATACCAATTGTTGTAATTATACTTTCTATATTAGGAATTATTTTTGGATTTATAGGTAAAAGAAAACTATATGCTACTTGGCTAGGTTTACTAGCTATTTCTGGTATTGTTGGTATGTACGATTTTTATAATTGGTTATATATATATGGGCACGATTTAAATCCTAATGCAATTTTAAAAATTACAGACAAAGTTACTGGTGAAATGATGGCCTATCAACCACCAATTTTTGGTTTTAAACAAATGCTAAATTTTCAAGTGTATTCTTATCCTTCAACAGGAGTTTACTTTATTGTGGCTGCATTTCTTTTTGCTTGTTTAGCTTTTTATTTAAATTTCAAAAAGAAAGAAAAAATATAATATTTATCTAAATAAAGATTATTTTACACTTTGATGTTGTAGAATTTATGTATTTTTAAAAAAAATCAAAAATAATTAAAATGTCTTCTTTTAAAGTTGTTTTTATAGCACTTCTATTGGTTGTTGTTTCGTGTAAAGTGGAACCCCAAAAAATAAATTACGGCCAAGATCATTGTACTTTTTGTGATATGACAGTGGTGGACAAAACCCATGCTTGTGAGTATGTAACAAAAAAAGGAAAATCCTACGCTTTTGATGCCATAGAATGCATGACTCAAAAAATAAATCAAGAAAATAATGAGCAAGATTTAGCATTTATTTTAGTGGCAGATTATCAAAAACCAGGAGAGTTAATTGATGCAAATTCTGCAACGTATTTAATAACTAAAAAAATAAAAAGTCCAATGGGAGCTAATTTATCGGCTTTTAGGTCTTTAGATAACGCTAAAAAAGTGCAGCAAGAATTTGGAGGAACTATTTATAACTGGCAACAGCTCAAAGAAAAATTCAGTAACTAAAAGGATGAAATATTTAGTTTTAATTATTTTTTTTATTTCATTTAATATTCAGGCTACCACCATTACAGTTTGCAAAACTTGCGAAATAAAAACTATTAATGAAGCCGTTTCACTTTCAAAGGATGGAGATTCTATTCTTGTTAAAAAAGGAATTTATAAAGAACAGAGCATTATAATAATTAATAAGTCCATTCACTTAATAGGAGATGATAATGCCATAATTGATGGAGAATTTAAGGAGACAATTATTAAAGTTACTGCCAATAATTTTTCTATTGAAGGATTAACCTTTATGAATGTTGGGCAAAGTTATACTAAAGATTTTGCAGCAATATTAGTTTCAAAAAGCAAACATTTTATCTTAAAAAATAACATTGTAAAGAAAGCTTTTTTTGGGTTTTTAATTGAAAAATCTCATCATGGAGAAATTATTAATAATAAAATCAGCAGTAACGCAGTAAATGAAACAAGCTCGGGAAATGGTATTCATTTATGGCATTGTTCCCACATGAAAATTCAAAATAATATAGTCTCTAATTTAAGAGATGGTATTTATTTTGAATTTGTTAAAAATAGTACTATTTCAAATAATATTAGTAAAAATAATATTAGGTACGGACTTCATTTTATGTTTTCAAATAACAATGTTTATTTTAAAAATGAATTTAAAAATAATGGAGCTGGTGTTGCTGTAATGTTTTCAAAATTTATAATAATGCATGACAATGTTTTTCATTATAATTGGGGAATGGCATCCTATGGATTACTTTTAAAAGAAATTTACGATGCACAAATAGAAAATAACACTTTTGAACAAAATACTATTGGTATAAATGTTGAAAATTGCTCTAGAGTAGATTATAACAAAAATAAATTTATTAGAAATGGTTGGGCATTAAAATTTAGTGGAGGATGTTATAAAAATATTTTTGAACTAAATAGTTTTATGTATAACGCATTTGATTTATCGTATAATAGTAAATTAAACAGTAACCGTTTTGAAAAAAATTATTGGAGTGATTATACAGGTTACGATTTAAATAAAGATGGCATTGGAGATGTGCCGTACAGACCCGTAAAATTATTTTCTTACATTGTAAACAGAACTCCTGAAGCACTGGTTTTATTGAGAAGTTTATTTGTAGATATTATAAATTTCTCTGAAAAAGTATCTCCGGTTTTTACTCCTGACAATTTAATTGATAGCAAACCTTTAATGAAAATGATCCATGATTGAGTTTAAAAAATTACATAAAAAATTTGGAAAACTAATAGTTTTAGACGGCTTAGATTTACATATTGCAAAAGGAGGAATTTTTGCGGTATTAGGTCCAAACGGCTCAGGAAAAACTACCTTAATTAAGTCGTTACTTGGTATGGTTATTCCAAATAAAGGAGATATATTTTTTAACGGTAAGAGTGTTTTAAAAAAATGGGATTATAGAAATGACCTAAATTATTTACCTCAAATTGCGAATTTTCCACCTAACCTTACCGTAATTGAGTTAATTAATATGGTAAAAAACTTACGTCCTAAAAAAGCAAATGAAAAAGAATTAATTGAACTTTTTGGACTGCAAGGTTTTTTACAAAAAAAGTTAGGAACCCTTTCAGGAGGTACCAAACAAAAAGTAAACTTAGTATTAACTTTTATGTTTGACAGCGAATTAATAATTTTAGACGAACCAACAACAGGTTTAGATCCAATTGCACTAATTCACTTAAAAGATTTAATTCAAAAAGAAAAAGATAAAGGCAAAACCATTTTAATAACTACACATATTATGAGTGTGGTAGATGAGTTGGCCGATGAAATTGTTTTTCTGTTGGATGGTAAAATTTACTTTAAAGGAAGTATTGATGCGCTAAAAAAACAAACCAATAACACTAATTTAGAACGTGCAATTGCCAATTTAATATCTAAACAATATGCTTAAAATATTAAAATATAGTTTTTTCGATTTAATGCGAAGTCGCTGGAGTTATGTGTACTTTGTTTTTTATTTAGCTTTAGGTTTTGTACTACTTTTTTTAAATAATGATTTAAATAAAGCAGTAATTACTTTAATGAATATAATTATTGTTTTAACACCACTTATTGGAACTATTTTTGGAGTGATGTATTACTATAACTCAAAAGAGTTTACAGAGCTATTGTTAGCACAACCTATAAAAAGAAAAAATATTTTTATGGGACAATATGTAGGCATAGCACTTTCTTTAACCTTAAGTTTAGTATTAGGTTTAGGCTTACCTTTTGTTTTATATGGTTTGTTTAGATCCACAGCTATTTTTGATTTTATTTTATTATTAGTAGCAGGTTCTTTTCTAAATTTTATTTTTGTAGCATTGTCTTATAACATTGCACTTTCTACTGATAATAAAATAAAAGGCTTTGGATATGCTATATTAATGTGGTTATTTTTAGCGGTTATTTACGATGGTATTTTCTTAATTTCATTACTAATGTTTAATGAATATCCTTTGGATAAATTTTCATTAATAGCAACCATGTTTAACCCAATTGATTTATCACGGATTTTAATTTTATTAAAGTTAGATATTTCTGCATTATTGGGGTACACTGGAGCAGTTTTCAGAAACTTTTTTGGAACAAGTTTTGGTATGGTAGTGTCTATGTTTATTTTGGCGCTTTGGGTAATTTTACCTGTTTTTAGGATGAATGCAAAACTTAAGAAAAAAGATTTTTAAGCTATTTTAAAATTCCTATTATTTTTATTCTATAACTATGTTGCATATTAGCAATATCATTATATTTGTTATTATTGAATTTAGGTAAAAGCGTAAACCTTTTATGAAAAATTACAAACCAAAAGGTAGATTAAAAGCAGCAGAATACATTAAAGGCATTTTAAAAAGTGACCGTGTATTATTGTCAAGAGCAATTACTATTGTAGAAAGCAATTTAGAAAGCGATAAAATATTAGCTAAAGAAATAGTGCAAAGCATATTACCTAATTCTGGAAATTCATTTAGAATAGGAATTACAGGAGTTCCTGGAGTGGGTAAAAGCACCTTTATTGAAGCCTTTGGAATACATTTAATTAAGCAAGGAAAAAAAGTTGCAATATTATCTATTGATCCTTCAAGTCAGCGCACAAAAGGAAGTATTTTAGGCGATAAAACCAGAATGGAAGAATTGGCAAATATGGAAGAAGCCTATATTAGGCCTTCTGCTTCTGGCGATACACTAGGTGGCGTTGCAAATAAAACAGGCGAAACTATGTTGTTGTGTGAAGCTGCTGGTTATGATGTTATTTTAATTGAAACAGTTGGTGTTGGGCAATCGGAAACTGCTGTTCATAATATGACCGATTTCTTTTTATTGTTAATGCTTGCCGGAGCTGGTGATGAATTGCAAGGAATTAAAAAGGGTATTATGGAAATGGCAGATATGGTAGTGATTAACAAAGCGGATGGCGATAATATTACTATGAGTAAAATGGCTAAAAGGCAATACCAAAATGCGTTACATATATTTCCTCAGGCTGATTCAGGATGGAGCCCTGTAGTTAGTACCGCTTCAGCAATAAAAAATATTGGAATTAATAATGTTTGGGAAGAAGTAGGTAATTTTAAAAAGTTAGTAGATGAAAACGGCTATTTTTTAAAGAACCGAAACCAACAACAAATTAAGTGGATGTATAACAATATTAATGAAGAGTTGAAGCATTTATTCTATGGCTCTGAAGAAATTTCTAGTCAATTAAAAGTATTAGAAAAGGAAATTATTTCTTCTAAAATTTCTCCTGTAAAAGCAGCTCAAAATATTTTAGAGCAGTTTAAGAAGTCTATTTAATTCAGAGATTATTCTTCTATACTTTTTTAAATTATCAATAAAAACAACCAACATCAGGAAGTAATGTTGGTTTTTTATTTCAAATAATTATTTAAATGCTTAATCTTGCTCCAAATATTTTGTAATCATGGTAATCGCTGATTCTGAAATAACAGTGCCAGGTCCAAAAACGCCAGCAACTTTTCTTTCAAACAAGTAATCGTAATCTTGTGCCGGAATAACGCCACCCGCAAAAACCAATATATCTGGTCTTCCTAAACGTGTTAATTCTTCAATTAATTGAGGAATTAATGTTTTATGACCAGCAGCTAAACTTGAAGCTCCTACAAAATGAACATCATTTTCAATAGCTTGTTTAGCAACTTCTTCAGGGGTTTGAAATAAAGAGCCCATATCTACATCAAAACCTAAATCAGCAAAACTTGAAGCGACAACTTTTGCGCCTCTGTCATGACCATCTTGCCCCATTTTTGCAATCATAACTCTTGGTCTTCTACCTTCAATTTCTGCAAATTTATCGGCTAATTGTTGTGCTTTTATAAATGTACTATCTTTATTTACCTCTTTTCCGTACACGCCACTTATCAATTTAGTATCTGCTTTATGTCTTCCAAAATGAACTTCTAAAGCATCTGAAATTTCACCTAAAGTAGCAAAATTTTCAGCAGCTTCAACTGCTAGTTCTAGTAAGTTTCCTTTGCCAGTTTCCGCACATTTAGATAAAGCATCTAAATTAGCTTTTACTAATTCCGTGTTTCTATCTGCTTTCATTTTGTTTAATCTTTCAATTTGAGAATCTCTTACAACAGTATTATCAACTTCTAAAATTTCAATGTTAGATTTTTCCTTAGTTTTAAATTTATTTACTCCAACTAAAACATCTTGACCAGAATCTAAACGAGCTTGTTTACGAGCAGATGCTTCTTCAATTCTCATTTTTGGAACACCCGTTTCAATAGCTTTTGCCATGCCACCCAATTCTTCAACTTCTTCAATTAATTTCCAGGCTTTTTTTGCAATTTCTTGAGTTAAATACTCAACATAATAAGAGCCAGCCCAAGGATCAACAGCTTTGGTTATTTGAGTTTCGTTTTGAATAAATATTTGTGTGTTTCGTGCAATTCTTGCAGAGAAATCTGTTGGTAAAGCTATTGCTTCATCCAATGCATTTGTATGTAAAGACTGTGTTCCACCTAATCCAGCCGCCATCGCTTCAATGCAAGTACGCGCTACGTTATTGAAAGGATCTTGCTCACTTAAACTCCATCCAGAAGTTTGGCTATGTGTACGCAATGCCATGGATTTTTGGTTTTTTGGGTTAAACGACTTAATAATTTTTGCCCAAAGCATACGTGCAGCACGCATTTTTGCAATTTCCATAAAATGATTCATTCCAACTGCCCAGAAAAACGATAATCGTGGAGCAAATTCATCAATTTTTAAACCAGATTTTAATCCAGTTCTAATGTACTCCATACCATCAGCTAAGGTATAAGCCAATTCAATATCTGCAGTTGCACCAGCTTCTTGCATATGGTAACCTGAGATAGAGATTGAGTTAAACTTAGGCATATTTTTAGTAGTATAATCAAAAATATCACCAATAATTTTCATGGATGGTAATGGTGGATAAATATAAGTGTTACGCACCATAAATTCCTTTAAAATATCATTTTGAATAGTTCCAGAAAGTTTATCTAATGAAACACCTTGCTTTTTTGCAGCAGCAATATAAAACGCCATTATAGGTAATACAGCACCATTCATGGTCATAGAAACCGACATTTTATCTAATGGAATTTGATTGAACAAAATTTCCATGTCTAAAATAGAATCAATAGCAACACCTGCTTTACCAACATCACCTGTTACACGTGGATGATCAGAATCGTATCCACGATGAGTAGCTAAATCAAAAGCAACGGAAAGTCCTTTTTGACCAGCGGCTAAATTTCTTCTATAAAAAGCATTGGATTCTTCTGCGGTTGAAAAACCAGCATATTGGCGAATAGTCCAAGGGCGTATAGCGTACATTGCACTATAAGGTCCTCTTAAAAATGGAGGTAATCCAGCAGCATAACCTAAATGTTCAGCTTTTGATATATCTTCTTTTGTAAATTGTTTTTTTACAGGAATCCCTTCAGGAGTATTCCAAACGTTGTTATTCTCTAAAGTTGCAGCTGTTTGCTTAACAGTTGAATTTAATTTTATATCTGAAAAATCTGGCTTCATGCTTCTTAAGATTTTATTATTTTTTGAATTTTATTCTGAATTTTAGAAAGTGTAACCAGTACATCTGATTTTATATTAACAACACTATCTAAACCAGCTTCCGTTAATTCTTCTAGGTTTTTTGGAGCACCAGCTAATAACAATACTTTGTTTTTGGCAATAGCTCTAAATGCTTTAATAAATGCAACTGCTGTTTCATCGTAATCTTTATCTGAACTACATATTACCACAATATGCGCATCTGATTTTGCACTTTTTATAGCAGCTACTTCTGCGTTTTCAAAACTTTCTTCTTGATGAACGTCAAAACCACTTACTCCAATAAAATCGTAAGCAAAAGCTGCTCTAGCTTTTCGCATAGTTAAGTTTCCATAACTTGCTAATTGCACTATTGGACGAACCTTAGTTTCTACTACTAATTCTTCTGTTTTTCTTCTTAAAACTTCAATTTCTAACGATGCTCTTCTTGGCGTTAAAACTTTTGAGTTTTCAGTTGCTCCTTTTGATAGTATATTAAACGCAAGAGTTTCCATTAAGTTAGGGAATTTGTTAATGCCTACCATTACAGTTTTACGCTGGCTAATTAATTTTAATTTTTTTAAGCGAATTTCAGCAATCTGGTTTTGTATGGTTTCGTTTTCAAAAGCAGTGTAAAAACCACCTGCAGCTTCAATAGTTTGAAATAATTCTAAAGATTTTTTCGCTATTTTTGAGGTAACTTCTTCA
>Ga0209013_10002839_pt1 | contig 15604 bp, 14 predicted proteins | sample Cruoilmetagenom2_FD_187291 | JGI IMG/M metagenome (GOLD analysis project Ga0209013, IMG submission 187291) | Oil polluted marine microbial communities from Coal Oil Point, Santa Barbara, California, USA - Sample 2 (SPAdes) (version 2) | ecosystem: Environmental > Aquatic > Marine > Oil seeps ... | reverse complement strand
CTTCAGAGCAAGGTTCCCGGGCTCGTGATCGGCGCCGTTCGGAATGGCGAGACAGCCATCTACGGGTTCGGTGAACGCCGCGAGGGCGGCAAGGCGCCGGATGGCGACACGGTGATGCGGATCGGCTCGATTACCAAGGCCTTCACCGGCCAGGTCCTCGCCGCGCTCGCCGCCAAGGGCACGGTCTCCCTCACCCAGCGGCTTGGCACGGTCGCGCCCGATTTCGGTAAGGGCAAGGACCCCAATGTTGCGAATATCCGATTGATCGACATCGCGACCCAGTCCGCAGGCCTGCCGCGCGAAGTACCCCATGAGCCGGGACCCGATGACGATCCGTTCAAGCCGATCACGCGCGAGGCCTTCGCGGGCTGGCTGTCCAAGAACGACCTGCTCTATCCGCCAGGAACGGGCGTGCTCTATTCCAACTTCGCCTTCGATCTGCTGGCCATTGGCCTGTCGGAAGCAGCAAAGACGCCCTATCAGGGGCTTCTGAAAGCCCACATCACCGATCCGCTCGGCATGACCGACACGGGCTTTACGCTCAACGACGACCAAAAGAGCCGCCTAATGCAGGGCCACGGCTTCGATGGCAAAGCCTTACCCGATGTTCCGACCGGCGAAGTCATCGTCGGCTCCGGCGGCCTCTACTCGACGCCGAAAGACCTGCTGCGCTGGATGCAATGGCATCTCGATCGCCTCGCGGAAAAGGACGCTGAAACGCGCATGCTCGATCACGCGGCCTATCTCGTCCGCGACAATCTCAATCCTGTTTCCGGCATGGACGAGTCCGGCCATATGGACGCGATAAGCCTTGCCTGGGTGGTCATGATGCCGGAGGGCAACCGCCCACTGATCCTGCAAAAGGCCGGCGGCCTGCAAGGCACGTTCTCCTACATCGCCTTCGCGCCGAGCCGGGGCGTGGCTGCCTTCGTCGCCATCAATGAGTTCGACTTCGCCGCCGCCATGACCATGGCCGAAGTCGTCAACGAGCTGATTGCGACGCTCGCGCCGCGCTAAGGCCTATCTGCAATTGCTCTGCCGACCTGGTGAGATCAGCGCCGAGAGCGTCCTTCGACACCGCAAGCCCCGCGCCTTGAACCCCCGCCAAACACTTCCCAGTTTGTATTTTTGTAACGAACGCTACAATTTTTTGTCGCCGGTTCGGGCGGCGGTCGCCCCGCAAGAAGGTTTCCAAAGGAGGTTCCCATGGGTCTACTGGTTGATGGCGTCTGGCAGGACGTCTGGTACGACACGAAGGAGCATGGCGGCCGCTTCGTTCGCTCGAGGGCTCAGTTTCGTAATTGGATCACACCCGACGGCGCGCCGGGCCCCAGCGGACGCGGCGGCTTCGTCGCCGAGCCGGGCCGGTATCATCTCTATGTCGCCTATGCCTGCCCCTGGGCGCACCGCGCACTGATCTTCCGCGCCCTCAAAGGGCTCGACCCCATGATCGGCGTGTCTTTCGTCCATTGGTTCATGGGCGACAAGGGCTGGACATTCCGGAAGGACGACGCGGGCGTCGTGGGCGACCGCTTATTCGACTCGACCTACTACTATGAGATCTACCTGAAGGCCGATCCGAGCTATTCGGGGCGCGTTACCGTGCCCGCGCTCTGGGACAAGAAGACGAATACGATCGTGTCCAACGAATCCTCGGAGATCATCCGGATGTTCAACAGCGCCTTCGACGGCGTTGGCGCAACGCCGGGCGACTACTTTCCGCACGACCTGCACGCGGACATCGACGCATTGAATGCGCGCATCTACAACACGGTCAACAACGGCGTCTACAAGGCCGGGTTCGCCACGACCCAGGAGGCTTACGAAGAGGCGCTCTACCCGCTGTTCGAAACCCTGGACTGGCTCGACGCGCGTCTCGAGAAGCAGCGCTATCTGACGGGCGATCGGCTGACCGAGGCCGATTGGCGCCTATTCACGACGCTCGTGCGTTTCGATGCGATCTACCATGGCCATTTCAAATGCAATTTGAAACGGCTCGCAGACTACCCGGCGCTAGCTGCCTATGTGCGCGACCTTTATCAGCAGCCTGGCGTCGCCGGCACGTTGAACTTCGATCATAACCGGCGGCACTATTACGAGAGCCACAGCACTATCAACCCGTCTGGTGTCGTCGCCGTCGGCCCGGAACTCGACTTCGATGCGCCCCACAGTCGCAAGGTGATGACGGTTTAGATCACCATCTCAGATTGTTCGTCACAACGATGTGTATTGGATTCGTCGTCGCGAATGATGAGGCTACAGCGTAAAGGCAGCGGCGTTCGACAAACGCGACCCCGGCCCAAGGCTGGACCGTGTGGCGGTGCCGCTAGATCGAACGACGAAACGCAACGCTGGGCCACGGTAAGATGAACAACACAGACTTGGATTGGATCAAGGTCGGTCACGAAGATGATCTACCTCAAGGGAGGGTAAAGACCGTCACCCCCCGCAACGTCTCGATTTGCCTGTCACACTTCGACGGGCAATGGGCGGCCATGGACAACAAGTGCCCGCATCAAGGCGGGCCGCTCGGCGAGGGGTCCATTGAGACCGGTGTCGACGGCCAATGCTGGATTCGCTGCCCCTGGCACGGCTGGGATTTCCACCCACTCACAGGCGCGCCGCCCGGGGGCCACAAAGACACCGGACAGCAGCTCTTTCCCGTGGAAGTCCGAGACGGCGAAATCTACATCGGGCTTGAGCCCGAGCCAGCGCACCAACGCACGACGACCGACGTCATGGCCGAGACCATGGTGAACTGGGGTGTCAAAAGCGTCTTCGGCATGGTCGGCCACTCCAATCTAGGTCTTGCCGACGCGATCCGGCGGCGCGTCTCCGACGGTGAGCTCCGCTATTTCGGGGTTCGCCACGAAGGGGCCGCGGCTTTTGCGGCGTCGGCATATGGTAAGCTTACAAGAAAGCCTGCGGCCTGCCTCACGATCGCCGGACCGGGCGCGACCAACCTCCTGACGGGTATGTGGGACGCCAAGGTCGACCGTGCGCCCGTGCTCGCGCTCACCGGTCAGGTACAAACGCAAGTTTTCGGACCGGGTGCTTTTCAGGACATCGATCTGAAATCGGCGTTTGAGGCCGTTTCGAGATTTTCGCAACCAGTGCTCAACACTTCGAACCATGCCGAGCTGATGTCGCTCGCCTGCAAGTCCGCAATCGTCGAGTGCGACGTCGCACACCTCATTTTTCCCGACGACGTGCAGACAATCCCGAGCGACTCCAAAGCCGGCTCACCGGAGGGAAGGACGGGTGGCGATGTCATTGTGCCGTCCGACGACGCTCTTGCCGCCGCGTGCGAACTGATCCGAAATGCGAACCGCCCTGTCATCGCCATGGGGCATGGCGCGGTGAGCGCTCGAGAGGCCGTGATCGCTCTGGCCGAGCGGCTCGGAGCACCGGTCATGACCACGTTCAAAGGCAAGGGGCTGATTGCGGATACGCATCCCAACGCTGCGGGTGTGCTCGGACGGTCCGGAACGCCGATCGCCAGCTGGTTCATGAATGAATCGGACCTCATCATTTCTCTTGGTTCTTCCTTCTCCAATCACACAGGCATCGACCGGTCGAAGCCCATCATCCAAGTTGATTTCGAGCGTATGCAACTTGGACGATTTCATTCAGTCAAACTCCCGATTTGGGGTGAGATCGGTGCCTTTTGCGACGCCATATGCGCAAGAATGGCCTCTCACGGGGAGGACCGGCAGGTCAAGGAACTCGCCGAGCGCTGGGCGATGTGGCGTACGGAGAAGCGCACGCGCCTCGCCGAAGAACGTGGTAAGGGCATTCCGTCCGTTGCCGTGTTCGATGCTCTATCCGAGTTTTGTCCCGCCGATGCCATCATCGCGGTCGATGTCGGCAACAACACCTACTCGTTCGGCCGATACTTCGAAACAACGGGGCAGCGTGTCCTGATGTCCGGCTATCTGGGGTCGATTGGGTTTGCGTTTCCAGCCGCGATGGGTGCCTGGGCGGCGACACAAGACTTTGCCGAGTTTGCCAGGCGAAAGGTGGTCTCAATCTCTGGGGACGGCGGCTTTGGCCAGTACCCGATGGAATTCACAACGGCCGTCAAATACGGAATGAATATCACCCACATCCTGCTCAACAACGCCGAGCTCGGCAAAATCTCTAAAGAGCAGCGGGCAGGTGAGTGGCCAGTCTGGGAAACCAACCTGCACAATCCCTCATTCGCCGCCTATGCCCGCTTATGTGGGGGCCACGGCGTCAAAGTCACCGAGACGGCCGACCTCAAAGAGGCGATCGCTGGAGCGCTGAAACAGGACAAACCTGCCTTGGTGGAGATCATGACCGACGCAGAACTGGTTTAGCGACGAATTCTTGGCTCAGTATTCTGGGGAGCGATCTTCGATGGACATAGATAGTGATTTGCGCGCCTGTGCACCTTCATCCTTGATCGGTGCTCGTGCCATGGCGCACAGGGCCGTTCAGCTCTTGGCCATGGCTGCACGCGCAAACCTCGAACCCGTAGACGACGACAGTCACTCCAATGTGGGGTGGGACAATTCAGCGAGGCGTTTTTTGTCACAACCCATTGCCGTCAGCGACGGCACAGTGCTCGTCGGCTTATCGCTGCATCCGTTACACCTCGACCTGCTGAAAAACGAAGATCCGTGCGCTGGCTTCGACATGGACCGGCGGAGCTTCGACGACGCTCTTCAGTGGCTCGACGGGCAGTTGCGTGAGGCTGGGCTACGGCCGGCGTCACAAATCGTCTTGCCCTACGAACTGCCGGAGGCCGTCACCAGAATTGAACGGTTCCTTCCGCACACGGCATCGGGCCAGCTCTGCACACTCCAGGCTTGGTTCGATCTAGCCCAAGCCGTGTTGTCCGGATTCGTAACCGCGCATGTTAACCCCCTGCCCGGCCCCAGCCCCGTACGATGCTGGCCACATCATTTCGACATCGCGACCTACGTCCAGCTCGAGGCCGGGAATGCAGAAACGTCTCGGGGCATTGGCGTCGGCATGTCGCCTGGCGATGAAAGCTACGGACAGCCCTATTTCTACGTGAACCCTTGGCCGCATTTGGATCGCGCAGACCTTCCTGACCCGCCACATCCTGGTCATTGGCACACTCAGGGCTATGTGGGAGCTGTGGCCACAGCCGACCAGATCCTAACCGTGGATGACATACCGAGCTCTCTTGAGGGTTTCATCGAGTCGGCGTTCGTTGTCGGTCGCGCGCAATTGGAAGCTTAGACCTTCGCGCTGGCCAGCGGCTTAGCGAGCCAGGCGGCACGCCTGCGTACGTGGAGGCCCTGAGGGCGAATCAGGTGGGGAAAAAGTGACGAACGAGCGCCCTACCCTAAGCCGCCAAAGCGAAAAACCTGTCAGCGGGACCCTACGGCGCCGGAGAATTACATCTTAGTAAGGCGCTGATCCCCCGCCATGCCCAACGCGTAAAAGAAGTATCCATTGCAATAAACCTTTCTTCTTTTGGTCGCTGTCGCGATGTGTCGAGCCCAGCCGATACCGGCTCCGGGGCTCATCGCTTTGAGGAGCGAATGAATGGCGCAACACATAGATCTGGACGCCCTCCTAAGGTCATTCGACAACTTCGAAGACGAGCTGAAACCGATTGATGCCTGGCGCACGCTACTATACGCATTGGAGGGTCTACCTATTTCCAAGGATCTGCCGAGGCTCGAGGGCAGCCCCCTCCATCAATGGCTAGAGGATGTAGCCAATGCCGTTGACCCCATCGATCTCGTTGAGACTCTCGACAGAGATGTGCGACGGCGTGTTGGATTGGCAGCAGCCACATCTCAGCCTGCGGAACAACTGCTCGTTTCTTTATGTAAGAGCCTGGAACTCGTAGCCTGGACGAAAGGCAGGAGAACGATCTAGGTCGAACCGACCCGACACCCTGACGAGCGAAGAGGGCGATGAGACCAGATGGAAGCCTCAGAATACCTCGCGTTCATTCCACTGTTGATCTACGGCATCGCCTTGGCCGACCTGCTCGGGCAGTGGCGGCGCTTCTTCGACAGGGACTATTTCTATCTTCCCTACTTTCTCACCACGCTGCTTTTCACGGAAAATGCGATTTGGAGCGTTTACGGCTATCTCGAAGTAACGTCGCACCTAGATGGCATTGGATATTTTCAGTACTGGTCGTACCTGTTGCAGCCAATGCTGTTCTTGGTGATCGTTAGCGCTCTGACGCCAGATCCGGAACGCAAGGACACAGAGGCATACTTCATAAAGCGAATGCCTGTCGTGTTTGGCATGATGGCTGTCTACATTGGCAGTCACTTCATTGCCAACTATGGCGTGATGTCGTCGATCAATGTCGCGCGATTCCTAGCCATCGTGCTTTGCATCGTCATGGCCGTTAGCAGACGCGCGTGGCTCGTCTACGTAGCAACGGCGCTATGGCTCTTCAGCCTCTATGCCCGAATGTAGATTGCCTTGGGCATCAAGCGATGCGTTGCCGCAATGGCAGCACGCTTGTTAGCGCTAAAGTTTGGGCGCGAAGATTCAGAGCTGGACCCGACGTCTTCGGCGGAAGTCAAGTGTACTCGCGCGCCCCGGCTCTCGCATGCAGCTCCGGGGCGCGCGTCTAACACGATAGCCTTTCCGGCGGACCGCGCAGTTTAGCCGATCAGCCGCTGGATCAGGTTGACCACCAAGAGGAGAACGATGGCACCGAGCGCTGCGGTGACAATCGCGCCGATGACTCCTCCGGCAATCGTCAAACGAAGGCCCAGTCGCGGGAACAACCATCCTGCGATAAAGGCACCGGCGATACCGATGATGACATTCCACAAAAGGCCGAAGCCGGCGCCCTCGACCAAGACACCAGCCAACCAGCCCGCGACCGCACCAATAGCTAAGGTAATAAGCAGACCAACAAGATCCATGATTTCCTCCCCGTTTTCACTGCAGGGTCGTTGCCCTACACGATTGAAACTAGCAGCGTAATGGCTTCTAGGCACGTAGAAACGCGCCAAGACCTCAGTCTACCCGCGACGACTGCCCGCCTCGCAAGATCGTGTTGCCCTGATAGAGCGTGCGTTGGTCGAGGACGGCAGGGTCGAACCAATCCTCCTCACGCACCTGTCCGCACTGTCCGTCCACTGCTAAGGCATTGGCACAGTTGACCTTAAGGATGTCCTCTTCGGGAAGTCCCGGGCGGATTTCCATGACGGCTTCCGCGAGCGGTTCGTTGTTCGCCTCCTTGGATTTGAACCCGATTCAGCAATAGTAGCGGATCCCAGACTGGCCCGCGCGCCACAGTAGAGTTTCGTGTCATGTGATCTAGATGAGTGACGAGCGCGTATCCGGGGTACTAAATAGGTACACTGATTATGCAGCGCGTTACTCAGATACTCCTTGTTCTCGCCCTATCTGTTTCGGCAGCGGCTGAAGCAAATGCTGCTGGCTGGCCGTCGCCTTGCCCATACGAAGGAGACTTCAGGACGCTTCCAGCGGGAATCGATAAAGATAGTGCCAACCGGATTTGGTGTTGGATGAAGCAAGAGGTGAATGCACCGCTTGATTTGCCACCGCCGCCTGTGCTCGTAGGACCGCTGCCATGGAACAAATATAGCGTTTTCGTTTTTCCCACGCCGAACGCACCCGATGACGTTTTCTCGATCGAAATCGGCAGCGACACATTGCAGTATGAGGATCCCCTCTTTGTGCTGTGGGCTTTAGGACATGAACTGGCCCATGTGCTCTTTACGCTGCGCCCGTTCGGCTTCAAGAAACAGGCCTCTTATCCCTCAGCGCTTCCATTTACTCAGCATTGCGATCCGGAGTTCGGTCGTGTCACCCGAGGCGCAGCCGACGTCATTTGGAACATCTTCCATAGCAGCCAGCAGCGTTCGCGCATGCTGGCTTTGGAAAAAGAGCGGTATGGGCGCGAATGTGCGTTCCTCGCGAACGCACCGCATTGGGTTCTTCGTCCACGCCCCGACCTTGGCCGTGACAGAAAATGAACAATCGGCCACGCGAGCGTGCCCGTTGCCCAGGCGGTAGGATACGCATTAGTGTGGAGGACAGAAACTCGCTCGCTCTATCCCTAACATTGCGAAAAGCCATCACTGCGAGCGGTGACGCCGTTGGAGACTTCAATGCAGTTTTCGGTTCGCTATTTTCTTGCCGCTTACCTCCCCGTCCTAATGCTGCTTCCCGAGGCGGCCTTGGCCAATCGCCGTGCCTGTCAGAACCTTGAGCAGAGTTACGCGCAGATCGAACGTGGCGCCAGCACGGTCGAGATCAACAACACCCTCTTCTCGGCGACCGACGAAGGGTGCGAGGAGCTTGCCGCTCTTGCACTGAAAGATGGCGCTTCCCTTGAGGCCCGGGACCGGTTCGGGGCGAAGCCATTATCCCATGCGGCTGCTTCGGGTCAGGCTGCGCTCGTCAATCTCTTTCTAGATAGCGGCGCGCCAATCGATGCGCGGAACCTTGACGGTTCCACCGCCCTTTACAAGGCGGCGGAAGCAGGGCGACTGGAGATCGTGAAACTTCTGGTGGAGCGGGGCGCCAAGGTGGACCTTCCCGGCCGTAGCGGCATCACGCCGCTTGTTGCCGCCGCCTATAGGGGAAGCAAGCCCATCGCCGCCTATCTAATTGAGCAGGGTGCCGATCCGAATTGGATCGACGGAACGAAGAAATCGGCGATCGTCTACGCGGCAGGCCGCGGCTTTCTGCCGGTTACCCGGCTTCTTCTCGACAACGGTGTCGATATCAATGCGCGCTACGGAAACAATCTCACCGTGCTGATGTGGACGGCAGGTCATTCGAGCGAAGCGGGCGTTTTAGACATCGTTGAGGTGATGAAGCTGTTGTTGGATCGCGATGCCAATGTGGATGACCAGGACAATCGCGGCCGCACCGCGCTGATGATCGCAGCCGAACTCAACCACGCCGCCGCCGTCGACCTCTTGCTCGAACGCGGTGCAGACAAAAGCCTTCGTGACGATCAAGGCAAATCGGCCGCCGACCTCACGTCGCTGACAGCATTACGCGAGAAGCTGACGGCCGCGCCATAAGCTTGGTGGCGCGGTTTCTTTAGTGCTAAAGGCCAGCCAGGTGATGCGCCATGGCTTCGAGTTCCTCCTCGCTGAAGGAGTCCATCAGGGAACCCTTGGCCGGAGAATTCTTGCGTACCTTGTTTTTGAAGTCCTGCATGGTTTGCAGCAGGTAGGCCACTTGCTGCCCCGCTAGCCTGGGCACACGGCTGTCGCCCTGGTAGGTACTGTGACACTGCGAACACTGCCCGGCCGTAAGTGCACTTCTGCCTTTGCTCGCCTTACCGTCATCCAGTTCATTCGCCACCTTCGGCCAGGGTTTTTCCGAAAAATGCTGAGCCAGCGCCTTCATGTCATCCTTGCTCAGGTTCTTGACCATTTCGCTCATAATGGGATTGGCGCGGAGACCGGATTTGTAGTCCTTGAGCTGCACGTAGAGATAGTAGTATTCCTGCCCCGCAAGAACGGGAATATCCGCGCTGACCGGTACACCGTCTGCTCCATGACAGCTCTGGCACGTAGCGATGGTCTGCTCGATGTCTTGTTCCTGTGCGTGCGAATACCCAGTCAGGGTCAACAGCGCAGCGAACGCAATGAAGTAACGGGTCAACTGGTGAATCCAATCAGTTTTTCTCTGCATTGAATAATGCCCTAGCCTGGATGCCGAAGGTCTGAATCTGAGGTCCGCGTTCGAAAAAAGGACGGAGCACACAAGGCGCTCCGTCCTCCGCTATCCTAATCGTTCGGCACGCAACCGCTATCAATCGACGGTAAAGGCGATGATGTTGTTGCCGCGCTTGAAGTCGAGTTGGGTGTTACCACCCGCACCGACCACGATGTACTGCTTGCCGTCCACCTCGTAGGAAGCCGGCGGCGCGTTCACGCCGGCGCCTGCGAAGAACGACCAGAGCTCGTCGCCGTTCTCAGCATCATAGGCTCTGAACCAGCCATTGCCTTCACCGGTAAACACCAGCCCACCAGCGGTGGCCAACGTGCCGCCCATCATCGGCTGCGGCGTCTTCTTCTGCCATTTGATCTTGCCGGTGTTGTAGTCGACGGCAGTCACGTTACCGAACTGATCGGAACCCGGGATTACCTTAAAGGCGCCACCGAGCCAGAGCTTGCCGCCCGGATAGGGCGTGCTCTCGACGTGGTAGGTCATCGGCTGATGCAGGTTCACCGCGTAGGTGAGGTTGAGGTCAGGATTGACCGACATCACCGACCATTCCACGCCACCATTAGCGCCAGGAAGCATCTTGGCACCTTCAGCCGTCGGCAATGTCCACATGCCCGTCTGATCGACCATCGCCTCGGAGTAGCGGATGAGGCTGCAGTCATCACGATTGTGGACATAGACGTTACCCGTTTTGCCACCATGAATGACACCCGGGATCATCTTGCCGTCCTTATCCTTCACATCAACAAGGATCGGCGGGCTGACTGCGTCGAGGTCCCAAACATCGTGGGCAATGTACTGCATGTGGCACACATACTTCCCGGTGTTGAGATCGACGGCCACTAGAGAGTCTGTGTACAGATTGTCACCCGGACGGATCGAACCGTCGAGATCGGGCGACGGGTTGCCGACGACGAAGAAGATACGGTTCGTCTTGAGATCGACAGCCGGATTCTGCCAAACGCCACCGCCGAGCGTCTTATAGGGGTCGCCCAATTTCTTGAGCGCCGCCTTTTCGGCAGCGATGTCGCGGTGCATGTCTTTGCCCGTGGCATCATGTGTCGCCCACACACCGACGGAATTTTCAGGAATCGTATGGAAGTTCCACACGAGCTTGCCCGTTTCGGCGTCGTAGGCGCGGACGAAACCGCGGATACCGTATTCGCCGCCATTGGTGCCAATCAGGATCTTCCCGTTGACTGCCGTGGGCGCCATCGTCTCCGAGTAGCCTAGCTCGGGATCAGCGATCTGAGTTTCCCATATTAGACTGCCCGTCTTAGAGTCCAGGGCCACGAGCTTGGCGTCGAGCGTCCCCATATAGACTTTGTCTTTGTAGATCGCGACGCCACGATTGTTAGGACCGCAACAGTAAGTCGTGACGGGACCCATCTTGTGCTTGTAATGCCAGAACTGCTCACCAGTCTTCGCATCGATCGCATAGACGTGGTTGAACGACGTTGTGACGTACATAACGCCATCGACGACAATCGGTGTTGTTTCGAGCGATTCGACAACTTCCGTTTGGAATATCCACGCGGGGCTGAGCTTGCCAACATTCGACTTGTTGATCTGCTTGCCCTTGTAGTATCGAGTCTGGTCATAATCGAGATTAGTGTGAAGATTATTCTTCGTGTCTGTTGCCGCACCGCTGAGCATTTCCTGCGTCACGGTTGGCACAGGCGCGGGCCTGGTCGTGGTTGTTGCGGCGGCTTCTTTTTTATCCTCAGACCACGCCACGGTGGTCCCAGAAATACTTACTAGTAACGCACCAGCAATTGTGGCGGCTGTTTTACAGCTCCCCATATTTTCCTCCCTTGGGCACCCACTTCAACCGGCCGTTGTCGGTCGGAAGCTCCAGATGGGTTCACAAATCAAATTTGCGCGTGGGATTGCAACTTGTCAAATGAAGTGTAGCGCTTCCATTATCGAGTTTCCTTTCTCTATCATCTGGTGCGGAATAGATTCCGGTATGCCAATAGTTCCCATCGGAACTACCGCGCGGCGACTCCCAAAGTCGTTACACTTGCGCTTTGTCATGAGCAGCAGAGCCGTGTTGTCACGGCGGGTTATGTTATGAGGTGCAGCAGTTTGGTATGGTTTGACGGCGCGTGTCGGCTTGCGAGCACTCCGCCAATGCTGTTTTGGACGCGGCTGCGAGTGCTCGGTTGCCTGGGATTTTTGCTCGGCTTATTGCCGACGGCTGCACTAGCGGCCCCTCCCACAACTAAATCAGAGCCCACTGTGGTCTCCATCGGCTACCTCAAACAGGAGGTTGACGACGCCATTCCTCTGTCGCGATTGAATGTGAAACCGCACGACTTAGGGATCGCTGGCGCAAAGATCGCGCTGCGCGACAACAACACCACGGGGATGTTCACAAACCAGAAGTTCACGCTGGATGTTGAACGCGTACCAGTCGGCGGCGATCCCGTCGCCGCTCTTAACGGGCTTGTCGACGGCGGCCATCAGTTCGTGTTGGTCGATGCGCCGGCACCGGTCTTGCTGGCGCTCGCCGATGCGGTCAAGGGCAAGGAGGTGCTGCTCTTCAATGTGAGCGCCGACGACGTTCGGCTCCGCCAAGAAGACTGTCGTGCAAACGTGCTGCACACGGCGCCCGACATTGCCATGCTTGCCGACGCCCTTGCCCAATATCTCGTTTGGAAAAAGTGGCAGCGATGGCTCGTGGTCAGCGGCGTCTATCCGGAAGATCAAGCCTATCGGGATGCGATCCGCCGCGCGGCGAAACGCTTCGGCGCCAAGATCGTCGATGAGCGCGAGTATGAAGAGACACCCGGCGCGCGGCGCTCCGATACCGGCCAGCAACAAATCCAACAGCAACTGCCGGTCTTTACCCAAGCCGCGCCAGCCTATGACGTCCTGATCGCCGCGGATCAGCGCGAGGTCTTTGGACCCTATCTTCCCTTTCGCACCTGGGACCCACGCCCCGTTGCCGGCACGGCGGGCCTCAAAGCCATGAGTTGGCATCCGGCGCATGAACAATGGGGTGCAACCCAGATGCAAAACAGGTTCCAGCGCTTCGCGAACCGCTTCATGCTGCCGCTGGATCATCAGGCCTGGATCGCCGTTCGCGCAATCGGCGAAGCAGCCTCGCGCACCCAGTCCGGAGACTATGGGCCGATCGACGCCCACATTCGCGGCGACAGCTTCGAGCTCGCCGCCTTCAAGGGTCAGAAAGTGACATTCCGCAAATGGGACGGCCAGCTTCGCCAACCCGTGATCATCGCGGGCGCAGAACTGCCGGTCTCAACGTCGCCCCAGCGCGGATTCCTGCATGAGCACGAAGACGTCGATACGCTCGGAATCGATGCGCCCGAGACCAAGTGCAAACTCTAGTACGAGACCAAATCCTGAGTACAAAACCAAAACCAAGTCCTGGGAGGACATCGTGAAGACTTTGTCACTTTTAGCCGTTCTCGTGACGGCCACCTTTTTTTACGGTACGAGCGGTGCGGATGCCTACACGGTCTATGTATCCAACGAGAAGGGCAACTCTCTAACAGTCATCGACAGCGAGACGCTGCAAGTGCTGACGACGATCCCAGTCGGGCAACGGCCGCGCGGCATCATGTTGACCAAGGATGGAAAGCAGGTCCTCATTTGCGCGAGCGACGACGATACCGTGCAAGTGCTCGACGTCGCCTCGAGGGAGATTGTGGCCGACCTTCCCTCCGGCCCCGACCCCGAGCTTTTGAACATTCATCCTTCCGGCAGCCCCGTCTACATCGCCAACGAAGACGATAACCTGCTAACGATCGTCGACCTTGAGACGACGAAGGTTTTGGCGGAGGTCCAGGTTGGCGTAGAGCCCGAGGGCGTCGGCATCAGTCCCGACGGCAAGACGGTGGTGGTGACATCCGAGACCACTAACATGGCGCATTTCATCGACACTGAGACCTTTGAAATCACCGACAATGTCCTCGTCGGCGCCCGGCCGCGTTTCGCCGAGTTTACGGCGGATGGCAAGCACTTGTGGGTCAGCTCGGAGGTGGCCGGTACGGTCTCTGTAATCGATACCGCTACACGCGAGGTGGTCAAAGTCATCAAGTTCGACGTCCCCGGCGTCCAGGAGATTTACCTCCAGCCCGTGGGTGTGCGCGTGACCAAAGACGGCACGAAGGCGTTCGTGGCGCTGGGGCCGGCGAACCGCGTGGCGGTCATTGATGCGAAAACATACGAAGTCGAGGATTATCTGCTGGTCGGAAAACGCGTCTGGCAACTCGCCTTCACGCCCGACCAGAAGCTCTTGTTCGCAACGAATGGAAACAGCAACGATGTGTCGGTGATCGACGTTCCGAGTCTGAAAGTCGTTAAGTCAATTCCGACCGGAACGGCCCCTTGGGGCGTAACGATCTCGCAGGACTGAGCCCGAACCGAGGGCAGTCGGGCCGCTGATACGGCACAACCGCTTTACACCCGCAAGCAGAGACCGCCCGCCTCGGTTTTGAGGTCTGCTTCGTGCCACAAGCAGACGTGAGCCTACTTCTTTGCTCCGCCCTCTGGTACGGGGTTCTCTGCCCCCTTACGGTCGTAGGCCCCGAACAACGATGGGTCGAGGCCCTTGCGATCAAAAAGACCCTTAAGCGCGATGTTGGCTATCTGGGGACCAGCTTCCGTCATCGTCACCCACATGATGTGGTCCACATTGCCTGGGCCTTCTTGGTGGAATGAAGCCCCTGCAGGACCCATCGTAATGTGCTCTCGACCGTCGATCTTGTCATAGTCGTAGTAGTGCAAGTGACCGGCGAAGAACGTGTGGTTCCGACCTTTTAGAAGCTGCTGAATTGACATGAAGCTGTCCGACGGATTTTCCCAGGCAGGCTCATGCAGGAATAGGAAGATCCAACGGGTGTCGGCGTATTCCGCCAAAGCGTTCTCGATGAAGGCAATTTGCTTGTCGCTGAACTCCACCGGTTTTCCGAGCGCCGCGATTACCGCTTCGTCGGACATGAACTCGGCCAACATAGCCTTTGCCTTAGCGGGATCCTCCGTCTGCAATCGATTATAGAGTTCGATTTTTTCCTTGATGTTCTCTGGAGCCTCACGAGGGGGGTCTTCGCTATCTAGGACAAGGAACAGCGTGTCGTTGTAGACGAAGTAATAGTAGGTAGCGCCGTGCCTCTCGCGATACACCGCCTGCGCGGTCTTATTCGCGATGTCATGGTTGCCGGGGACGCGGAAAAACGGCATCTCGAGCTTCTTTAGCAGGCCATCAAGCTCATCCCACTCGGCGTTCAGCTCTGCCTTGTCATCACTGTAGCCTTCTATCTTGTCGCCGACGTTAATGACAAACTCGGGCTGCAAGAGATTGATCTGATCTATCGCTAACTTAAATGTGCCCTCCACATTGGCACCTCCGGTACGGTCCCCAATGATCACGAACTGAAAGTTATCGGGATCGTTGTTGAAGTCCTCCGAGGTCCACGGCTTGGACTCAGGCAGCGCCTTGTTGTCGAACGAAAAGTCGGCTGAGTTAGCAGTAGCGGTCAGGCTCCCAAACAGAAGCGCGAAGGCAATTGCTACTCCCACTGGCTGACAAGAACGAAAAGCGTGGCTAGGCATGGCAACCTCCCGAGACTTTGTGAGGGGCTGTTTGGCCCATATTGAACCCCGTTATTAGGATCTAGACGAACACTCGCACCTCTTGGACTCGCGCGAATTGATGCGGATCAGATAGTTGAGCCCACTGGTTTGGAGTGCCCGCTTTGGGTCATTAGCCGACATCATCGAACGGAACCGTGAGGTCCGCTTTGCACCCCAAAGCAGACATGTTGGGAGCCGAAATCTATGTCCGCTCAGTGCCAAAAGCGGACATGGCTCTCGCTACCTGTTACAAAGGCATCTAAGAAACTTTCTTAGGGACGAAGCCATAGTGCAATCAAATCCGTGGTTGCTG
>Ga0209013_10002838_pt1 | contig 15609 bp, 16 predicted proteins | sample Cruoilmetagenom2_FD_187291 | JGI IMG/M metagenome (GOLD analysis project Ga0209013, IMG submission 187291) | Oil polluted marine microbial communities from Coal Oil Point, Santa Barbara, California, USA - Sample 2 (SPAdes) (version 2) | ecosystem: Environmental > Aquatic > Marine > Oil seeps ... | reverse complement strand
TGATGTTATGAGAACGGTTGAACGGTTTGCATATCTTTCTTCAGTTGATCATCATTGGATCGACCACATTGATAGAATTGATGGATTAAGAGAAAGTGTAAGGACAAGAGCATATGCACAAAGAGATCCCTTGGTTGAATTTAAAAGCGAGGCATATGAGATGTTTGAAGGACTACTTGATAGGATAGATGGCGAGCTTTCAAGAAGACTTTTCAGAATAGGGATGGCTCAAAGACCAAGGGAAATTCCAATTGAGCAGGCAAGAACCAATATTGATCAAGTTGATGCAATGGGATTGGCACAACGAGGTGCTGATGAAACAGCCCAAGAAGGAAAACCAATAGTTAAAAGACCAGTGCAAGTCTCAGGACAGTCAGCGGGAGAATCAAGTAGTCAGGTGGGAAATAAAAAAAAGATAGGGCGCAATGACCCCTGTTGGTGTGGGAGTGGAAAAAAATGGAAGAAATGCCACTATCCTCAGGAAGGCTAATGTATTAAGGTAAGTAAACTTCGTCAGGAACTTCTATTTAAGTAATTTCACTAATTTGCTAGGATTATTACTATCTCGTCGATTAACACTGCACGACTAGGTTCTGAGTATTAACCCATAATGTTGCATGTTCGATCGATTTTAAATATAATACTCTGGTGAGATTTAAAGAAAACCCATCTTTATACAGAGTAAAAAACCGAGATATTGATTGTATCGCTGGGGGTGGCTTTAGTGGATGGGAAGGAGAATGGGGTGAAGAATCATTACATCAATTTGTGGTACCTGAAATAAATATTGACGATGAGGTGTTGGATTTGTGTTGCGGCGAAGGAAGAGCAACGGTTCCATTAGCTATGATGGGCGCAAAAATAACCTTAATTGATAGGGATGAGAAAGCATTGGGATATGCTCAAGAGGGATATAGAGAATCAGGATTAGGAAAAAGACTTACAAGAGCTGTTAGTACAGATGTTATGGATTTTATGACAGGAACTACAAAGAAATATGATGTAGTTGTTGCACAATATGCGGTAACGCATATGAGAAAAAGTACTGGTCTGGATTTCATATCAAAACTTCCTGGATTATTAAAAGATAGCGGTGGATATATAGTGGTTAATGCACCCTCTGTATTTAGTTGGCTTTATGAAACCTTACGTGAGTATGGTACAAAAATTGAAAAAGAAACATACGAAGAATATTGTTCGTGCTCGGGAGAGGTCAAACTAGAACCACACCCATTTTATAATCCTGGCGAGATAGTTACTATCCTTAGACAACATGGAGGAGAGATATTGTTCTCAAAAGATGTCGAAGTGTCTTCTGGGAATTACAATAGACAAGTAATTGCAAAGCTTCAAAAATAAATGGTATTTAATCTAATATGTAAAGACCAGTGAATTATAATGGTGAGCAGGGACTAGTGGATGATTTCCGAACCATTAATTGGTATAAAACAGTTGAATATCCAGAGCTAGTTTATCAGAAGAGCAATAATTATTTACAAATGTTTATTGGGTAAAATTAATTGTGGAGAGGATTTGATTAAATTGTTTGGTTATCATCTCGCTCAAGTCTCCATAATTAGACCCTTTAAAACTATTCCACATAGTTGGGGGCTCACCATAATATATGTAATATGTAGAATTGTCAGATGTAATGGCCGATATCTCGACCCTAACAAAAGGTAATTCATGAACGTTACAATATGGACCACCACCGTAGTATTGTATAGCGGATCTCTTAATTTCAGTATTATTTATATAATAGCTATCAAGACTTTTTTCTGTATAGCATCTTTCATCCTTAATATCAGGTGAAAAAGTATTTTTGTCTAAAACGAAAACACCTTCATACTCTGTTTTTAGCTCGAAATATTTATTGCTATTTATAACTTCTTGCCAGTTACTGGGGTGCTGGAAGGATATTTTGAATTTTTCATCGGTGTATGTTTTCAAATTGGTCGTTGGGCCAGGTGTTTGTGAAGGGGTTGGCATATTTGTGTTGGGGGTTGTGGGTGTTGGTTCTGGACTTTCTACAATTTCTCTTAATTGGAGGTTTTGAAATATAAAGTAACCCAGAGTACCCAATAAGGCAATAATTATTACTATTGGAAGCAAAACAATTCCCTTCTGTTTCATAATTTAGTATCTCATTGAAAAAGTGAAGAAGTCAATGATTTTGAGGCTAGCTAGTGGGGATGAAGAGAATCGAACCCACTTGATTATATTGGTATTTTGCTGATTTTGGGCAAGTGTGATAGTCTTTTGTGAGATACGATGGCACTAACTGAATCAACAATGCTTACCCTGGGCACGAAATCGCCGGATTTTCGTTTGGTTGATGTTGTAACTAATAGAGAAGTAACTCTTTCCGATTTTAAAGATGGCAATGCGTTTCTTGTTATGTTTATTTGTCGTCACTGTCCTTATGTAAAACATATTGAGGAAGAGCTGGCTAAGATCGGGAGAGATTATAAAGGCAAGAGCTTAGGAATTGTTGCAATTTCTTCAAATGATCCTGATTATGCCTGGGAAGATAGGCTTGAGGGTTTGAAGGAACAAGCTGAGAGTGTGGGTTTTTCTTTTCCATATCTTTTTGATGAAGATCAGTCTGTGGCTAAAGCATATACTGCAGCATGCACACCTGATTTTTTTCTTTTTGATAAGGATAAAAAGTTGGTTTACCGAGGCCAACTTGATGATAGCAGACCTGAAAACGGCTTGCCTGTTACCGGTAAAGATTTAAGAAATGCAATTGACAATGTGTTAATAGGTAAAAGTATTGACGCAAGTCAAAAACCATCAGCGGGATGTAATATTAAGTGGAAACAAGGCAATTCTCCTTCTTATTTTGCTTGAAGGGTTTGATAAACTACTAGTTGTTTTTTAAAATGAAGAGATTTAAATATTCTAAAGGCTATTTATCCTTGCCAATATTCTTTCCGGATGCAACAAGAGCAGTTGTTAAGACATTGGATTCAGAAGACGTTAAAAATACACATACCCCTGGAGTATTGGTAAATACATATCATTTAATAGATAATCCTGGTTTAAAAGTAATACAAAAAAATGGTGGCATCCGCAAGTTTATGAATTGGGATAGAGCCATAATTTCGGATTCTGGTGGTTTTCAGATAATGTCACTTGCAAAAAGGAATAAGGCTGATGTATTGGTAACCGATCACGGAGTTACCTTTCAGGGTAGAGAAGGAAATATTACCTTAACACCAGAGAAGGTGATAAGGTTCCAGCTTGATTTAGGCACGGATTTAATGGTGGTACTGGATGATTTTGGAACTCCGGGTGAGAGTAAGGATAAATCAAAAGAAAGCGTGCGTCGCACAATCTTATGGGCAGAGCGGAGTAGGGAAGAGTTTGATAGATTATGTAAGGAAAGAAAACTGCCAAAAAGCAAAAGACCTTATCTTATTGGGGTTGTGCAAGGTGGAGATTATGAAGATTTAAGAAAATATTGTATTGAAAAGCTGGTTGATATTGGCTTTGATGGTGTTGGTTACGGAGGTTGGATAAAAGATAAGAAAAGAACATTAATGATTGCAGAATTACTACCTAGATACACTCCTGATAATTATCTTATATATGGATTAGGGCTTGGTAAGCCTGATGAGGTTGTTTATCTAACAAAGAAGGGTTACCATATTTTTGATTGTGTCCTACCTTCAAGAGATGCAAGACATAGGCGCCTTTATGTTTATAATGCAAAATCAATTAAAGACATTAATTTAGCTAAAAAGAATTTCTATTCATATTATGTACCGGATAAGAGAACATATGAATCTGACAACAGGCCCGTAAGTACTGCTTGCGACTGCTTATTATGCACCAATTATTCAAGAGCCTATCTTAATCACCTTTTCAGGATAAATGAAGTACTGGCTTTAAGGCTTTCTACAATTCACAATTTTCGCTTTTATTCACTTCTTACCGAGAAACTTCAAAGTGTGTAGATTACTTAAAGGAAGTAAAGCCTATCTTATGATACTATTTATATTAAGATGGGATTTCTTGCTTGGCACTATTCAAAAGGCTTTGAATTTTATATTCATACTTTAACTAATGTTATTGATGGCGTAATTCATAATTTCTCGTTTCCGCTTCTTCTTAAAACATTATTTGCTCCTTGGAAAAGGCAAGTGGTTATTGAAGATAAACCAGGATTTGATATTGGGCGCTTCTTTGAAAATCTTACCTTTAATTTAATATCACGAGGTGTGGGGTTTGTCGTAAGAATTGCCCTTATCATTACCGGCGTTGTTGTTCTTGTCACGGTTGCTCTGTTTGGAATATTGGGTTTACTTGTCTGGACGATATTTCCTCCTATTGGGATTCCTTTTTATCTTAAATACACTAAAAAGCCCGAGAGATTTATAAAACACTTGCTTGCAAAACTATTAAGCACAAAAGGGGAATCTCAATTAAAAGCACTGTTTGAAAATACTGCAGGAAGCTTCCTACTTACTCACTTGGGAGTAAGTTCTGATGTTTTAATTAAAAATGCCAAGATTAAAGGGAGTCTTCAGATAGATACAAAAATTGAAAGTTATGAAGCTTTGGTAAAAATTTTTGTTGATGCTGGTTATTGGGAGGATGATTTCTTAAGAAAACAAAAAATTGGTAAAGATGATATTGTTTTCGCCGCAAAATGGTGGGACGACAGAAGAAAAATGGAGGCTACTCTTAAATCCATTGGGAGCGGACCCGGCTTGGCTCTCGGTCTTATTTACGGATATACCCCTAATCTTAATAATTATACCGTTGATTTAACCATTCCCCAGGATTTTTCCCATCATTTAATTGGACGTGAACAAATTGTTTCGAGAATGGAAAGGATATTAAATGCTGACAATAGTGTTATCGTTGTGGGTCAACCTGGTGTCGGTAAAAAGACGGTGGTTTTGGAGTTTGCTCGTCGTGCAAGAGCGGGTGAGCTGGGTCAAAAAATGGCTTATAGAAGGATACTGGAGCTTGACTATAACTCGCTTCTTTCTTCAGCTCAGGATTTAAACTTAAAAAAGGCAACTTTTCAAGCAGCACTAACTGAAGCATCAATGGCTGGTAATGTGATTTTGATAATTCGTGATATTCACAGAATCACTAATTTTGAAGTTGAAGGTTTTGACTTTACTGATGTATTGGAAGAACTTTTAGAAGAAAAGGAACTGAAGATTGTAGCTATTGGAACCAATACTGACTATGAACGTTTCATTGCACCCAATATGAGGATACGTAAATTTCTTGAGAAGGTAGATGTTGTACCGGCAACTAAAGAGGAAGCACTAGAAATTGTGAGAGATGCTGCCACTGATTGGGAAGTAAAGAAAAATCTTGTCGTTTTAGTTTCTGCATTAAGAAAAATTCTTGATGGAAGTGATAAATACATCACGGAAACACCTTTTCCGGAAAAAGCTCTGGAGTTACTGGATGCGGCGGTAGAGTATCTTGAAAAAGAAGAAGGAAATGTCGTGAATGCAGATATAGTTGATAAAGTTCTCTCGGAAAAAACCGGGATTTCATTCGCACGAATTACGCAACGAGAAAAAGACTTACTTGGTAATCTGGAGAATATAGTTCATGAAACATTAATAAATCAGGAGTCAGCAGTAAAGCTGATTGCAAAAAGTCTTCGTGCAAGAACTGTTGGTATTGCAAAAGAGGATAAGCCGCTTGGATCTTTTCTTTTCCTGGGCCCAACCGGAGTAGGTAAAACTGAAACGGCAAAAGTATTAGCTAAAATTTATTATGAAAGTGAGGAAAGTATGATCCGTTTTGATATGGCTCAATATGCTTCTAAAGATGGACTGAAACGTCTGATCGGATCAAAAGGAGACAATCAACCGGGAGATTTAACAACGGCGATTAAAAATAATCCCGCATCACTTTTACTTTTGGATGAAATTGAAAAAGCAGGAAGAGAAATTCATAACTTGCTACTTACCATCCTTGATGAAGGTTATGTAATTGATGCATTTGGAAAGAAAATTAATTGCAAGCATTTGTTTTTAATTGGAACGTCAAATGCAGCCGCAAATTATGTGTGGGAACAGGTGAAAAAAGGCATGAAGGGGGAAACTCTGCAAAGGTCTGTAGTTGACTACACTCTAAGCAAAAGTCTTTTTACTCCTGAATTCATTAATCGATTCGATGGCGTTGTTGTATATGAGCCATTAAGTAATGAGAGTCTTGTTAAGATTGCCGCCCTTATGCTTAATAGCTTAAAAGATAATATTAAAAAGAAAGGCATTGATCTTAAAGTGGCAGATGGTGTTGCTGTTAAATTGGCAAAAGACGGTTACGATCCCGCTTTTGGTGCAAGACCAATGAGAAGGATAGTTGATCTTGATATTGGAGACATGCTTGGTAGAGCAATATTAAAAGATGAGGTTAAAGAAGGGGACAGAATAAAGCTTGTGGCGAAGGATAAAGAAAAAGAGTTTGGTTGGGAGAAAATAAAATAAAGATTGACAATTTGGTGATTGTCCTATATATTTCCTGAGTATATGGAGGAACAAACACAGGAAGACCAAATTCAGGAGCAACCCGTTGCTGTAAGTGAAACACCGACCTCGGCTTCTTTTGGAACAGAAGACGAGAAAGGAAAAAAGAAGAAAAATGTAATCATTGCTTTAGCGATAGCCGGCATTATTCTTGTAATTGGAGGTTTTATATATTTCCTTGGCGTTCGTGACTCAGGAGAAGATGTAGATGCAAGCCCAACACCAACCGTAACTGAGAAGACATCCAGTCCATCACCAACTTCTTCTCCCGAAACAGTTAATAGGGAAGATGTTAGCATTCAAATATTAAATGGAACTGGTGTTGCCGGTGGCGCAGGGCTACTTGGAGATGAGCTTCAAAGCTTAGGATATACTGATATTGAGCTTGGTAATGCTAGTGATCAAGATCAAGAAACAACAACGGCCACTTTCTCCTCTTCCTTGCCTGAAGAAGTTGTGAAAGAGATTACCGATGAACTTGAAGATACTTATGAGGATGTTAGCGCGAAAACTGGTTCAACTGGTGAATTTGATGTAAAAATCGTAACTGGTTTAAGGAAAGGTGAAACTCCTAAGCCGGAAGCTACCGCTACTCCAACTGCAGAACCTGAAGAAACAGCCACTCCAACACCAACAGTAACTCCCACGGCTACTCCTTAAGGACAACCTTGTGATATTATTAGTTTAGTATGGAACAGGTTCAAGAATTGTATGAAAAGGTAAGTGGACCTAGCTTTAGTTATAAAGTTGGGAGTATATATTTTGAGCCTTCGTATTTGCAGGCTTTGCTTATCGTATTTCTTCTTTTCCTTTTGGTTTTTGCTTTTGCCCGAATGAGATATTTATATATCCACTGGTCATTGGGGAAATCAGCGATAGCAATGATATTTTGGGGATTTTTACTTGCAATTATATTAGAGGGATTTCTTATAATTGGTGGCAGGTCATTTTTAACAGTTATATTTGGGTGGAATAATGCTCCAAAACCAATATCAACGGCTTTGGATGTAGGAAGAGAAAGATTAGTTGATGTTTTGGGAGTGAGTGACGGGATTGAAGAAAGACAATACTCACCAAATGAAATAATTGAAGCAATCAAAAAGCTATCTCCCTCTGAAACCGAAGCTGTGAAGGAGTACCTCTGTCAGTAAATTAACTAATGATGAAAGACAGTCAAGAAATAATAAAAGATTTAGTATCTCAATATTCAAAAATCATAAAGAACTTGGATATTGAAAAGAAAAAGGATCGTCTGAAAAGTTTGGAAGCTGAATCGACAGATCCCAAACTGTGGGATGATCATGAAAAAGCAAGGGAGATAATGCAGGAGTTGGGAGATTTAAAAAATGAGATCGAAGAAATAGAATCATTAGGAGAAGAGATATCTTTAGTAAGTGAAATATCAAAGGAAGAAAAAGGTGATTTGAAAGAGGAAATAGGAAAACTGAAAAAAAGAATTGAAACATTAAGACTAAATTCACTTCTATCCGGTGAATATGATCGAAAAGATGCAATTGTGTCGATTCATGCAGGACAAGGTGGTACAGAAGCAATGGATTGGGCCAGTATATTATATCGAATGTATTTAAGATATTGTGAGTCACGAAACTGGAAAACAAAGCTGATTGAAGTCTCAGAAGGTGATGAGGCGGGAATAAAAAAGGTGACTTTTGTGGTAGTAGGTAGTTATGCATACGGTTACTTAAAAGGGGAAGCCGGAACTCATAGATTGGTAAGACAATCCCCTTTCAATGCAGATAAGCTAAGACACACCTCATTTGCCTTGGTTGGAGTATTGCCCAAGCTGGATGATGTAGATTTACCTAATGTTGAGATTGGTGATGAGGATTTAGATTGGCAGTTTTTTAGGGCATCAAGTAAGGGTGGACAAAATGTTCAAAAGGTTTCAACCGCGGTAAGATTGACCCATAAACCAACAGGTATTGTTGTAACGGCACAAACTGAGCGTTATCAGGAACAAAACAGAAAGATTGCACTTGAACTATTAAGGGGTAAATTGTGGGTTTTCGAGGAAGAGAAACAAAAAAATAAAGTGGCGGGAATTAAAGGTGATTATCGACCGGCCTCGTGGGGAAATCAGATAAGATCGTATGTCCTCCATCCCTATAAGATGGTAAAAGATTTAAGAACAAAAGTAGAAACCAGTAACGCCGAATCAGTACTAGATGGAAATCTGGATGAGTTTATTGAGGCGGAGCTGGGTTTATAATAATGGGGATGGTATAATTTTTGCGGAGGTATTTTAATGGTTAAAAAAGTAGACCCTGAAGACTCAAACGTTAGTTCAAGACAAACTATAACAACCATATTTGCGTTTATAGCTCTTGTATTTATTTTCAAGATTCTGTGGAGTTTAACAATTCCGGATCTTTTCCCGGGGGCGGTTGAACAAGGCTTGATCGTTGACACCCTCACTTGGTGGACGGCAATTAAAATATCATTGTTTGTTACACTAATTATGGGATTGGCAAGCTGGACACAGGGTGGTGGAGCATTTCGTTTTAAAGAGTAATCACTTCTTTATTCCAAAACTCTTGTTGTAAGCCTTTTTTAGATTAAAGCCCAAGACATCGTTAAGAGAATGTTTTTTTGGAGAAGTATATCTAACAGGTAAGCCCGCAGCTTTTCGTGCTATTCTCTTGAGTCTGCTTCTTTGGTTTAAGTATCTTTGATAAGAAATGATACTAATGTATTTCTCATAGATAAGTACCCACTTGGGAACCTCAAGAACAAATTTACTGTGAGGCGGCTTCCCGCTTACAGATATAAATTTTGCTCCCAACCCGGAAAAAAATGCAGCCCTGTTAATGTTTTTTGTCTTGATTCGTGCCATATTCGAATTTTAGCACAAGAAGCTACTATCATATTTTTAGACTTTTAGTTAAGTGTGACAATGTTTGATATTTCACTTGTATTATATTGGGTTTAGGTGTTATATTTGTAACCATGGAAGAAAAAGTTATGCCGGTAGAGCCAGCTTCTCAGAAAAGCCCAGTAATGAAGAAATTCAGCACCAAGGATCCTAATAATTGGGTGATGATATTGGGAGCTGTATTAGTAGTTGTTGCAGGCGTTGCAACAGGATGGTTCTTATCGGGCGGGATGAAGAGTGATACGAGTGAATCCAGTCAGGCTGCACCGGGAATAGAGAAAAGTGAAACTGAGGCCGGGATTAGTGATGAATCTACTTTTACTGATTCCACGGAAGGAACTTTGGTATCGGGTGGTATTGATGGAGAAGGAACGCATCATTTAGAAAAAGAAGGTGGCCCGTCACAATATGTTTATTTGACCTCAACAGTAATTGATCTTGAAGGATTCGTTGGTAAAAAAGTAGTGATCTGGGGAGAAACGATTGCGGGCAGTAATGCTGGTTGGTTGATGGATGTCGGAAAGATAAAAGTGATTAAGTGAGCAATCTTTACTTTCTTCAAGTTGTTTAAGTTTGAATAATTTAGTATCCTGAATTTATCCCAAATAATATGCTTAAAGTAAAAGGTGTTACTAAAACTTACGGCACAATTGTTGCCCTTACCGATGTTTCATTTGAAGTGGAAAAGGGCAATTTTGTTTTTGTTACAGGGCCTTCAGGATCAGGTAAGACCACACTTCTTCGGCTCATATTAAAAGATATTACTCCCAACAAAGGGAAAATAATACTTGATGGAAAAGATATTGGAAATCTTAAAAGAAAAGAAATCCCCGCATACCGACAAGAAATAGGGATGGTATTTCAGGATTTTCGCATATTGCCGGAGCGAACAGTTAGAGAAAACATTGAAGTGGCACTGGCTATTATTAAAGCACCTTCGGATGAATGGAATAAACGTGTAAATGAGGTATTGGAAGTAGTTGGTCTTGGTGACAGAAAAGATCTGTTTCCGTCTCAGTTATCAGGCGGGGAAATCCAAAGAGTCTCATTGGCTAGAGCTTTAGTTGTTGAACCAAAAATTATATTAGCTGATGAACCAACGGGAAACTTGGATTGGGAAACAGCTGAAGGAATAATGGAGCTTTTTGAAAAGATTAACAAAAAAGGAAAGACTGTTATCGTTGCTACTCATCATGAGTTAATTGTTGAGAAGCATGGTGGTAAACTAAATAGGAAGGTGGTAAAACTTACTAAACCAAAAAAGAGAAAGGTTGAAACAAAAGAAAAGGAGATTAAAAATAAATCATGAGTTCGATTCAAGTTAAAACAGCATTTTCAAGTATAAGAAGATCACCTTTCCAGGCGGCTGCAGCGATATTTGTTTTAACAATAACCTTTTTTATTGTGACAATGCTTGCAACTTTAGTTTATTCATCAGATAGAGTTTTAAAACATTTCGAAACAAGACCCCAAATAATTGCATTTTTAGAAGATGATATTAGTGCTAAAGATGTGTCGGTTTTACAAGTAAAACTGGGTAACGATGAGCGAATTAAAAATGTGGTTTATATTTCAAAGGATGAAGCTTTAGTGATATATAAAGAGGCAACCGTTGATAATCCCCTTTTATCGGAGCTGGTAAGCCCGTCTAGTTTTCCTGCCAGTTTGGAGTTTTCATTAGCGGATCTTATATACGCGGAAGAAATTATTGATGAGCTGGGAAATGAAGAGATTGTTAATGAAGTAGGCTTCACTGCCAACATTGGAGGAAGAGCAGAGTTAAAAGATGCAGTTAGCAGATTAAGGACGATTACAAAGTACTTTAGGATTGGCGGAGCCATTTTTGTTGGAGCTTTAATGTTTACTTCATTTTTAGTTCTTCTCATCATAATCGGTATGCGGTTAACATCAAGAAGACAGGAGGTTGAGATTCTTGATTTGATTGGCGCAACGGGAGCATTTATTAGAGCTCCCATTGTTCTTGAGGCAGTAATCTATGCTTTGGTTGGCGTTTTCTTGGGATGGCTTTTAGCTTTGATTTTGGTTTTATATTCAACTCCATCTGTAATTGTATATTTTGGAAATATTTCTGTACTTCCAAGAGATACATTAGAACTTCTAACCTTCTTTGGGATATTGCTGGGCATTCAAATTATTATTGGTATTCTTCTAGCTGTGAGTGGAAGTAGTTTAGCCGTGGCCCGTGCGCGCAAAACCAAATGACAACCAGATTAAAAAGAATCTTCTTTCTGTTATTCCTTCCGTTATTTCTATTAGGAGGGATACTTTTTAGTAATGGAAGTATCAAGGCTCAATCACAAGAGGAGCAATTAATAAAGCTACAAGACGAGATTAAAAAGTATGAGAAGGAAATAGGCAAACTTCAAATTCAGGCTAATACTTTATCAAATCAGATAGCGCAGTATGATGCACAGATTAGATTAACAACGCTAAAGATTACCGAAACACAAGAGAAAATCGAACTACTGGGTGGGAGAATAACACAGCTTGAAGGATCACTAGGGGCTTTAACTGAAGCCTTTACCTCAAGAGCGAAAGAAACTTACAAGATGGCAAGGTTAAGTGATCCGATTATATTTCTTCTTTCGGCACAGGACTTAAATGAAGTAGTTTCAAGGTTTCATTATCTCAAAAAAATTCAAGAGGACGACCGGGATTTAATGATTCGACTGCAAAGTGCCCAAACAACGTACAAAGAGGAAAAAAGTACACAGGAAGAATTACAGGATCAACTTGAAGTGCAAAAACAAGACCTAGATACACAAAAAGCTGCAAAGGCAAATCTTCTTGCAGTTACTAAAAATGATGAAAAAAGATACCAATCATTACTCGCTGCTGCAAAGGCTGAGTATGAAGCTATTCAGGCCATTCTTGCAGGGAAAGGTGAAGAGGAGGAAGCGGGAACGGTTAATCAGGGAGAGCGAATTGCAAGTGTCATCCAAGGCGGCTCCTGCAATTCAAGCGGATCTCATCTTCATTTCATGGTAAGCCAGGGTTCAACTGCCCTAAATCCCTTTTCGTATTTAAAAGGTATCAGTTTTGAAAATTGTTCCGGATCTTCTTGTGGCAGTGGCGATGGGGATGCTTTTAACCCATCAGGCAGTTGGGATTGGCCGATATCGGCACCTATTAAATTTAGTCAGGGCTATGGTTCAACCTGGGCGATTCAACACTCTTGGGTAGGAAGAATTTATAGTTTCCATAATGGGATTGATATTAACAGCGATTCATCAAGTGAAGTAAGAGCAGTTAGGGCAGGGACTCTCTATCGTGGTAGTTACACTGGTTATGCAGGTTGCAGATTAAGATATGTTCGTGTAGATCATGATGATAGTGATCTAGATACTCTTTACTTACACATCAATTATTAATGCCAAGATATTTATGCTTTCCCATTCGTTTAGTGGGATGCGTTTTAGTAATAATATTTTTCCTTTTTGTCTCTCCTCGTTTATTACATGCTTTAGTAATTAACGAAGTTCTTCCTAATCCAATTGGAGACGATAAACAAGGAGAGTGGGTGGAAATTTACAATTCCGATTCGGAAAGCATCAATCTTAATGGTTATCGATTAGTCGATGAAAAAAATAATGAGATGTTAATAGATACTGATCGAGTAGACGGATCAACTGTGATTAATGGATCAGGCTTCCTAATTATTAGAAGAAATGGCCATTCAACTTTTTCCCTAAATAATGATAGTGATCAGATATATTTGTATGATTTAACATCATCGGATTCCCTTGATACCTTCACGTATAATGGCTCAACTGAAAATAAAAGCTGGGGAAGAATTCCTGATGGTGGGAGCGTTTATACAGAAGTTCTTGAATCAACCCCGGGGAGTTCGAATAAAGAGCCAACTAGTGAAACGCCAACTCCAACTCCGACATCAAATACCCAATCAACAGATGCAAAGTATAAAATAAATGATGTTAAAGATAAGAATGGTAATACACTATCGAGCGTTAAGGTATATGTTGATGATGTATACACAAATCACTATGCACCTGAAGAGTTAACTTTTTGTGATGGGTGTAAATGCAATAATGCCGACTGTGGTTTTGGAAGTCACACTATAAAACTGGAGAAAAGTGGTTATAAGTCTTGGAGTGAAACTAAAGATATGAATACAGGTGATAATCATGAAGCTAATCCAGTATTGGAGAGTGAAAGTACACCAGCTCCAACGAAAACTGCAACACCAACAGCGAAACCTAAAAAAACTTCAACACCAACTCCAAAGTTGAAAACACCAGTTCCATTGCCGACCTTGGAATCGGAAGAATATAGCGAGGGAGGTTTTGTATTGGGCATGGGGGATGATTCTTCTGAATCAACACAAGAGGAAGGAAATAACGGATCTGGTGGAAAAGTGTCTCCATATGCCATAATCTTTATTGTCGGAGGTTTAGGTGCTTTTGGGGCAGCAGGCTATGCTTTCTCAAAAAACAGAAAAAAGACGGAGAAAAATGATTCAACCAAAAAAGAGGCAGGTAAAGAAGAAGAATAAAATCGCTTTTATTGCGAAATACTGGTTGCCGCCCCTTTTGTGGGCTGTGGTTATATTTCTTTTTTCTTCCTATCCAACTAGGGGAACTTCGGAAATTCATTGGCAGGACTTTATTGTTAAAAAAACAGCACATCTGATTGAATTTGGGGTTCTTGCATTGCTTTTGTACCGCGGTTTTATAAATTCAAATGTTAAAAAGAAGTATGCCGGAATTGTTGCAATACTAATATCTTTCATATATGGTGCAACGGATGAATTTCATCAAATGTTTACACCAGGAAGAGAGCCAACTATCAGGGACATTATTTTTGATACAATTGGGGCTGTTATAGTAATTTATCTTATATGGAAATTATTACCAAAAGCGCCGAAGAAACTAAAGACTTTGGCAAAGAAACTGGAAATAAGTTAAAGGGCGGGGAGATTTTTGCCCTTATGGGTGATTTGGGAAGTGGGAAGACAACTTTTGCTCAAGGGTTAATTAGGGGACTGGGGATAAAAAAAAGAATCATTTCACCCACCTTTATTCTTGTGAGGCACTATGAAGTTCTATCAACTCTAAAGTTCGGTAGAATAAAGAACATATATCATATTGATTTGTATAGGTTAGAGGGAAGTATTGGAGAGCAACTTTCTGAGTTAGGATTTAGTGATATTATTTCTGATGATAGTAACGTAGTTTTGGTTGAGTGGGCAGATAAGGCAACTAACGTATTTCCAAGTAATACTGTCTGGATAGAATTTAAAAATGTTGGCAAGGACAAAAGAAAGATTATAGTTAGAAAGAAAAGATGAAATTGTATATAGATACATCAAATAAAGATAAGGTGATACTTAAAGTGGATGGTAGTAAATATCAAACTGATGCAAAAAAGGATAAATCTCAAAAATTACTACCTTTCATAATAGAAGTATTAGAAAAGAGGGGAAAAAAGATAGAAGATTTGAGTGAAATAGAGGTAAATACCGGCCCGGGATCATATACAGGTTTAAGAGTTGGCGTTACCGTAGCACAAACTCTGGGTTGGGTTTTGAGCATTCCAGTTAATGGGAAAGAAATAAGAAAAGGTGAAAATATAAAGATAAAGTATTAAAAGTAAACTACTTGACTTTAAGAGAGTTATAGGATACAATGCCTTTTCCTATGAAAAAACTTACTATAAAGGTTGTGTTTTTGGCCGGCTTATTGGTTTCACTATACTTGTCATATAAGTTATTACCTTTTAATGTTTCGGATGTAATTGCTAGTATATCGAGTTATTCAGCAAATGAATTTAGTCAGTATTGTGCAGCCAATCCTTTGACTTGTAATAAAGTTGATTTTTCTGATGCAAGAGAGGGTACAGTGTATTGCCCTGGGGGTAGTTCTCAACATGTAGTCACAACATATGTGCACGCAGGCGATGCTCAAATTGTTTATGAGATGCCACATGAGGGTTTTATAAACAACCTTGTTGATAATGATTCTGGATCTTACGTAGCAATATCAACACACCCACATGATATTAGCTGGATTGGTGTTGATTGTGAATACAATTCCTCACCTACACCAACAGTTTCACCAAGCCCAACGGCAACACCGACTCAATCGCCAGATCCGACAGCTACGCCCACTCAATCGCCAGATCCTACAGTGATACCTACTGATACACCAAGTCCTACGGCTACACCTA
>Ga0209013_10002837_pt1 | contig 15610 bp, 12 predicted proteins | sample Cruoilmetagenom2_FD_187291 | JGI IMG/M metagenome (GOLD analysis project Ga0209013, IMG submission 187291) | Oil polluted marine microbial communities from Coal Oil Point, Santa Barbara, California, USA - Sample 2 (SPAdes) (version 2) | ecosystem: Environmental > Aquatic > Marine > Oil seeps ... | reverse complement strand
CGTCACCTAGATCATCACCAACGATCAAGTTAGCGATATTTGCATTTTTAAGAATTTCAGCTGCTTCCGGAGCATTTGTTCCATCAAGACGAACGATAACAGGAACGTTAACGTCAGTGATCTCAGTTGCTTCGATAATACCATTAGCAATACGATCACAACGAACGATACCACCAAAGATATTTACGAAAATAGCCTTAACCTTAGGGTTTTTAAGAATGATCTCAAAACCTTTAGCAACTGTCTCAGCGTTGGCAGAACCACCAACATCCAGGAAGTTTGCAGGTGTTCCACCCATATGGTTGATTGTATCCATTGTACCCATCGCAAGACCGGCACCATTTACCATACAACCTATTTCACCATCAAGTGCTACATAAGAAAGACCATATTTCGCTGCTTCCACTTCATCCGGATCTTCTTCAGTCAAGTCTCTCATTGCTGCAATCTCCGGCTGACGTCCAAGCGCAGAGTTATCAAAGCCCATTTTACCATCAAGTGCGATAAACTCACCCTTACCTGTTTTCACAAGTGGGTTGATCTCGATCATCTCTGCATCCAGTTCCATATAGAGTTTGAAAAGTTTTTGCGCAAATGTAATAATATTTTTCTGTTCAGCTTTATCTGTAATACCTAAACCAAATGCCAATTCACGACCGTGGAAACCGTGGAAACCGATAGCAGGATCAACAGGAACAGTAACGATCTTCTCAGGTGTATTTTCTGCAACATCTTCAATGTTCATACCACCTTCAGTCGATGCCATGATCAAAGGCATTTCTAATTTTCTGTCCAGAACAACAGAAAGATAAAGCTCTGACTGAATATCCGCACCGTCTTCAATATAAAGTTTCTGAACCAATTTACCCTCAGGACCTGTTTGATGTGTTACCAAAGTCATACCGAGGATCTCATTAGCCAACTCTTCTACTTCGTCAAGATTCTTGGCAAGTTTAACACCGCCACCAAGACCACGACCACCCGCATGAATTTGAGCTTTAACAACCCAAACAGGGCCACCCAGTTCTTGTGCAGCAACTACTGCATCCTTCACGCTTTCAACCATAATACCTTTTGGTACCGGTACATCATACTTGGCAAATATCTGTTTTGCCTGATATTCATGTATATTCACATAGACTCCTTTTTTTACAATAAGTTCATTTATTATACGCCTATTCATAACAAAATATGATTAATTGGATTAGTTTGAGGGGATGTTTAAGAGGGTGTGTTATGTATCTACACAATTATTTAAAAAATTAACTCACAAGTCAGGATATCATATCCTGACCTGTCAATAAAATGTGAAATATTTACACCTTGGGTGCGATCATCTCTTCCGGTTTTACATTTTTATCAAAGTCTTCTGCAGACATAAGCCCAAGGGCAACTGCTTCTTCTTTAAGTGTCGTACCGTTTTTATGTGCAGTCTTTGCGATCGTTGCTGCATTTTCGTACCCGATATATGGGTTAAGCGCAGTCACGAGCATAAGTGAATCATTTAAAAATCTATCGATGTTCGTTCTGATCGGTTCTATACCTACGGCACAATGTATATCAAAAGATCGCATTGCATCTGCAAGCAGCTTTGTTGACTGTAAAATGTTATAAGCAATTACCGGTTTAAAGACATTGAGTTCAAAGTTACCCTGAGAAGCTGCTATACCTACGGTTGCATCATTACCCATTACCTGAACAGCGACCATTGTCAGTGCCTCTGCCTGAGTAGGATTGACTTTCCCCGGCATGATGGATGAGCCTGGTTCATTGGCCGGGATCTCTATCTCACCCAAACCACATCTCGGTCCTGACGCCAGCCATCTGATATCATTAGCTATCTTCATAAGGTTTGCCGCGAGTGCCTTAAGTGCACCGCTCAATACCACTTCAGCATCATGTCCTGTCAGTGCATGAAATTTGTTTGGCTGTGACACAAATCCATAATCTTTAGCCATAAATTTATTGAGTTGTGCTGCTACCATTTTAGAAAACTCAGGATGAGAGTTCAGTCCCGTACCAACAGCTGTACCGCCAATGGCAAGTTCTCTACAGTAAACCAGTGCATCATTAAGTTGTTTGAGGTTTGTTTCAAGCATCGCTACATAACCGGAAAGTTCCTGACCCAAGGTAAGCGGTGTAGCATCCTGAAGGTGTGTTCTCCCTATTTTAACCACATCTGAAAATGCTTCTGATTTGGATTTAAGTGTTGTTCTTAACTGCTTAAGTGCAGGGATGAGATTATCTGTCACGGCCACTACTTCAGCGATACGCATCCCTGTCGGGTAAGTATCGTTTGAACTTTGTCCTTTGTTTACATCATCATTTGGGTGTACAAGCTTCTCTTTTGTGAAGTCACCGCCAAGAATTTCTGTGGCTTTGTTTGCCACCACTTCGTTCATATTCATGTTTGACTGTGTACCTGAACCTGTCTGCCATACGACCAGAGGAAAATTATCATCCAAGTCACCGGAGAGTACTGTATCACATGCTTTGGCGATAGCCGCAGTCTTTTCATCATCAAGACGTCCTAACTCCTGGTTCACCAAGGCACAGGCTTTTTTCAAGTTGGCAAACCCATACACTACTTCCAAAGGCATTTTTTCATTACCTATCTCAAAATTATGCACCGATCTCTGTGTCTGCGCAGCCCAGTATTTATCGGCAGGGACTTTCATCTCCCCCATTGTGTCTTTTTCTATTCTATAATCCATAGCCAGTTCCTTTTAAGTATCATTATTGCTTATGATACTCTGTTTTCCTTAATGAAAAATTTACGAAAATAAAGGCATTGGGGAGGGGAAAGGGGGGGAATAGTTGTTTTTAGAAGGTCTATATAGCATTACATTAATTAAAATGCAACGCTAAAAATGAAAGTATTGAAGTCTAACTCTTGACTTCGTATTGTGCACGGCCCATTTGATAAATATCATTACCTTTGGTGTCATTTACCACAGTAACAGGGAAATCTTTTACTGTGATCTTACGAACAGCTTCCGGACCTAATTCAGGATAGGCAATGACTTCAGCAGAAGTGATCTGCTTACCAAGTAAAGCACCTGCTCCACCTGTTGCACCAAAGTAGATACCGTCATAATCTACACAGGCATCTTTCACTGCCTGGTTTCTTTTTCCTTTTCCTATCATCCCTTTGGAACCATGTTTCAACATCGTTGGAGAGAACGAATCCATTCTATAAGAAGTTGTTGGTCCTGCACTCCCTATGGGATCACCCGGTTTAGGTGGTGTCGGTCCAACAAAATAGATGATAGAACCTTCCAGGTCAAATGGAAGCTCTTCACCTGCTTCAATAAGTGCTACCAGTCTGCTGTGTGCAGCATCTCTTGCTGTGTAGATAGTACCATTTAGTAAAACAGTATCTCCCGCTACAAGTTTTTTTGTATCTTCAGATGTGAGTGGAGTTGTTAAAGTATACGTTGCCATCTCTTCTCCTTATATAGTAATATGTGTATGTCTTGAAGAGTGACATTGCACGTTTACAGATACAGGAAGTGAAGCAATATGACATGGATTGGACTCAATGTGCACAGCCAAAGCCGTTTTTGTTCCACCCATTCCCATAGCACCGATTCCAAGATTGTTGATCTCAGTTAACATTCTCTCTTCAAGCTCCGCCATTTCAGGATCTTCATTTGTAGTTTCAAGGTCTCTGAAAAGTGCATGCTTGGAAGAGATACATGCTTTTTCAAATGTTCCACCGATTCCTACACCCACAGTAATAGGAGGACAAGGGTTTCCTCCTGCATCGGAGATCACTTCTTTTACATACTCAACGATACCGTCTTTACCGGCAGCCGGTGGAAACACTCTCGCACGGGATACATTTTCCGAACCACCGCCTTTTGCAGCATATTCGATGTCAATCTTATCACCGGCTACAATATCAAAATGAATGATTGCCGGAAGGTTGTACCCTACTGTATCTTTCAGGTTTGCACGGCTGAACGGTTCACAAGTTGAGGCTCTTAAGTAACCTTCTTCATAACCCTGCTCAGTCCCCTGGTTGATTGCATCTCTAAGAAGACCACCCTTAATACGTACCTCGTCACCAACTTTTACAAAAAATACTGCTAAACCGGTATCTTGACAGAGTGGTCTTTTCTCATCTTTTGCGATGTTTGCATTTTCAAGGATCTGGCGGATCACCTCTTTACTTACCGGTGACTTTTCAGCCTCCATTGCAGCTTCAAGTGCATCATAGGTATCTTTTGGAAGATCAGTACCACAATGCATGATCATATCTTTCACCGCTTTTACAACTACATCAAATTCAATTTCTCTCATATTCAGCCCTTAATCAAAGAATTTTTTATCTTTAAGTACGTTGATCATGCTTCTTACAGACTCAACACTCGCTGCAAATTTTCTTTTTTGATTATCACTGAGTGTCATTTCAAAAAGTTTTTCAACACCATTCGCACCAAGTGCAACTGGTACACCGGAAACCACATCCGAGTGACCATAATGACCATCAAGAAGTACCGCACATGGATGTATCTGTTTTGTATCTTTTAAGATAGCTTCTACCATGATCGCTGTAGATTTTGCAGGAGCATAATATGCAGAACCTGTCTTAAGATAACCAACGATCTCAGCACCACCACCTTTAGTTCTTTCTACAATTTCAAGTATCTCTTCTTCATCAAGTACATCAGTCAAAGGTACACCCGCAACTGTTGAAAACTTAGGAAGTGGCACCATATCATCACCGTGACCACCCATTACAGATGCACGGATCTGCCCTGCTCCATAACCGATCTTCTCATGAATGAAGTGTGCCATTCTCGCTGAATCCAAGATACCAGCCATACCGATCACTCTCTCTTTAGGGAAACCAGAAGCTTTAAGTGCCACATAAGTCATCACATCAAGTGGATTGGATACCATAATGATGATCGCATCAGGACAATATTCTTTAACATCTGCAACTACTTCTCTAGTAATCTCTGCATTGATCATAAGCAGGTCATCTCTACTCATACCCGGAAGTCTTGGAGAACCCGCAGTAATGACAACTACATCTGATCCAGCCATACAAGAAGCTTCTTCTGCAACAGATACAAGTGTGTGCATACGTGCAGCATTTGCTGCCTGGGACATATCTAAGGCTTTACCCTTTGCTATCTCCGTGTTTCTATCTCTTAGTACTATCTCATGACAGATACCTTTCATTGCCAGTGAATATGCTACTGTAGCACCTACATTTCCTGCACCGATTATCGATACTTTTTTACCTTTGTTCATAAATCTTCCTTAAAGTGAGTACTATAGGGGACCTCAAAGCAAAACATAACTCATATTGTTTTTATCAATTATGCTTTGCGACAAAAGAGGCTACATCAACCCTATGTTAATTTAATATTTATTTGTTGCGTGGGCATTTATCAAAGTGTATTCCTTTGGCACTACCCACGTTTTTAACGCAGTGAAAACCTGTAATATCAATTACAAGTAATTGTTCGTGGGCAGTGCCAAAGGTATACACTTCGATAAAACCCACGCTACAAATTAGATAGCGTCAATGATTGCATTAAGTGTAGCAGATGGTCTCATTGCTTTCTCTGCCAACTCATCATTTGGATGGAAGTAACCACCGATGTCTTGAGCAGTACCTTCAACAGCAAGAAGCTCTTCGATGATCTTAGCTTCATTCTCTTTAAGTGCAGCAGCAACAGGTGCGAACTTGGCAGCTAGTTCAGCATCAAAACCGTTAGCAAGTGCATCTGCCCAGTATTGTGCCACGAAGAAGTGAGACGCTTTGTTGTCCGGCTCTCCACATTTTCTTGATGGTGCTTTGTTATTATCAAGGTAACCTTCATTTGCAACATCAAGTGCAGCTGTAAGTGCAGCAAGTTTCTCATCTGAATGTTTTTGACCGATGAATCTTAATGACTCTGCAAGTGCCAGGAACTCTCCAAGTGAATCCCATCTTAAGTGACCCTCTGCCAAGAATTGATCAACGTGCTTAGGCGCAGAACCACCGGCACCAGTTTCGTAAAGACCACCACCGGCAAGAAGAGGAACAATAGAAAGCATTTTAGCAGATGTTCCAAGCTCCAGGATCGGATACATATCTGTAAGGTGGTCTCTAAGAACGTTACCTGTAACAGCAATAGTATTTTCGCCTTTTCTTACTCTGGCATTTGTAAATCTTGTTGCATCAGTTACATTCATAATTTGAATATCAAGACCTTCAGTATTAAACTCAGGAAGATATTTATTTACTTTTTTGATCATTTCAGCATCATGCGCTCTGTTCTCATCTAACCAGAAAATTACAGGAACCTGCTCGATCTGACCTCTCTCCGCTGCAAGTCTAATCCAGTCTTTAATTGGAATATCTTTAGCTCTACTCATTCTCCAGATATCACCAGCTTCACATTCAAAACTCATAAGCTCTGTACCATCTTCAGCTGTTACAGTCACTGTACCAGCTTCAGAAAGTTCAAATGTAGTTGGGTGAGAACCATACTCTTCTGCTTTTTGAGCCATAAGCCCAACGTTTGCCATTGAACCCATAGTTGTTACATCGTATTGACCGTTTTTCACACAGTCAGCTACCATTTCCTGGTGGAACATAGCATAAGTAGAGTCAGGGATAACAGCCACACACTCAACCGCATCACCGTTTCTGTTCCACTGTTTACCACCTTCTCTTACCACAACCGGCATAGAAGCATCGATAATGACATCGTTAGATGCGTTAAAGTTTGTAGTACCTTTGTCAGAATCAACCATTGCGATTTCCGGATTATCAGAATCAACTACAGCTTTAAATGCTGCTAAGATTTCAGCTTCTTGTGCATGACCGGCGATTTTTTTCTCGATATCAGAAATACCAAGATTTGCATTTACATTTAACGCTGCAAATGTATCAGCATATTTTTCAAATACAGGGGCGAAGAATACTTCTAGCGCGTGACCGAACATGATCGGGTCAGAGATCTTCATCATCGTTGCTTTAAGGTGGATAGACCATAAAACACCATTTGCTTTTGCATCGTCAATTGTTTTTTGGATAAATGCTCTAAGCTTTTTAGCAGACATAAATGTACCATCCAAAATCTCACCTTCAAGTGCATCAATCGTTGCCAACTCTTTACCGTTAAGCGCGATAGTTACTTTTTGGGCTTTATCCATAGTGACAGATTTCTCATTTCCGTAGAAATCTCCGTCACCTGCCATGTGTGCGACATATGATTTTGCATTTTCTGGGAATGCTTTAAGTCTGTGTGGGTTGTTCTGTGCAAATTTCTTAACCGCTTTTGCTGCTCTTCTGTCTGAGTTACCTTCTCTAAGTACCGGGTTAACCGCAGAACCTAGACATGTACCGTATTTAGCTTGGATAGCTTCTTCATCAGCATTTGCCGGGTTTTCAGGGTAGTCAGGGATATCATATCCTTGCCCTTGAAGCTCAGCAATACAATCTTTAAGCTGACCCACTGAAGCTGAAATGTTTGGAAGTTTAATGATGTTTCCGTCTGGTTGCAAAACCACTTTTCCAAGCTCTGCAAGATGATCTTCTGCAAGACCCATAGCTGCGAGTACTCTACCTGCAAGTGAAATATCAGAAGTGACAACTGAAACTCCTGCTGCTTGTGTAAATGCGTTTACGATTGGTAACAATGAATAGGTAGCCAGTGCTGGCGCTTCATCGATCTTTGACCATATGATTTTTGGTAATTGTGACATGTATGTTCCTTAAATTGATATTTAGTACATAATATTATCACTACTTCAGTATAAGGATATTTAAATAATGTGTTATCAAATCTTATCTTATTTATTTGTTCCCATACTACACAGATTAAAAGTATGCAGACGCTGAATTCAGGGACTTACTGCGTAATTAGATAATTTATTTAACAATATATTCTGCTGGAAAGCCTACAGGTATAGGTGCATGAAGCTTTACAAACAATTCACCCTCTCCCAGCCTGCAAAGTTCATAAGGTACATACAGAAACCTCGCCCCTATCTTCTTGTCAACTTGACTTTTCTCTTCCAAATGTACGCGTATCCCGCTAGGCACATCCTCTGCAAACTTTTCAGGAATAAGCGTATCAACCAGAAGCACCATGACATCTACATCACCTTTTTTCATACGCTCTCTCAAAGTCTCTTCGAGTAAAGTATAACTCTCTGTAGAGTCTTCAACTTCATTCTCAAAAATTTCTGTCTCACCTGCATCATTTAGTAACATTAAAAAAGGTTGAAAATGTTTTGTTTTCTCAAGAGATTCCTGTGCACGATAGACAGCCTTTTCCAAGACATGCAGTGCTCTTTCATCATGATTGTCTGACATAAGCTTTATCCTTCAACATTTAGTACTTCCTCTAAATAAACCCCAAGATCCTTAGCCTCTTTCATGATCATCTCACTGACCTTCATCTTAGATTCAATGATCACATCTGCAAGTTTAGACTTAATATGCAGTTCTAACGGGCGTTTCCCCGGGTAGCGTTCTACCAGACACATGAGCTCTTCCACTGTTTTGGCATCCGGCATAAGGTTGAGTGAAAGTATCAGTGGCGGTTGCATAGGTTCTGCTACATGTTTCACCTCTTTTTCTACTTTTACCTTTGTTTTTTTTGCATCTTTGATACTTGAAATTTTCAGTATATTCATACGGGTAAAATCACCATCTTTGGTGATCTTCACTTTAAAGGCTATGGGCTTTGTCTGGTCAAAGTCTTCTTCCAACTCTTTGAGACGGTTCTCAAAAAGCATCAACTCGATGTTTCCGTGCAGGTCCATAATGTTTGCGATACCGAACTTATTACCCTTTTTGGATATCTTCTCTGTGATGCCTTCTATCTTTCCTATGAACATTGCCTGTGAACCGTCAGCCAGATCATCTATCTCTGAACTGAGTGTGTAATTTATCTCATCTAAGGTTTCCCGGTATTTATCCAACGGGTGACCTGAAACATAAAAGCCCAATGACTCTTTTTCCATCTCAAGAATATCCATAGGTTCAAACTCTGCCATATCAGTAAGTTCAAGTGTCACTGCTGTCAGTTCTTCATCATCACCCCAGAGTGAATTAACTGCCTGCTTCTTGGCTTCCCCGGCTTTTTTCGCCATATCGATAATGTCTTCCAACTGTGAAAGCATGGCTTTTCTGGAGTATCCAAAACTGTCAAATGCTCCTGCTTTTATGAGTGATTCTATCACTCTTTTGTTCACTTTGCTTGAGTCTATGCGGGAGACAAAATCCGAGAAGTCTTTAAACTCTTCTTCACCTCTGGATTCGAGCATTGTGTTGATGGCTATGTCCCCTGCACCTTTAATGGCACCCATACCGAACATGACCACCTCATCACCATCAATATCACGTGCTTCAAATACAAGTCCGGACTTGTTGATATCAGGAGGGAGAAGTTTCATGCCCATACGTTTGACTTCATCCACATACTTCACCACTTTGTCAGTATTGTTTTTCTCCAGTGTCAAGATAGCCGCCATGAACTCTGTCGGGTAATAATGTTTTAAGTAAGAAGTATAAAACGTGATCATCGCATAAGCAGCTGAGTGGGATTTATTAAAACCATAACCTGCGAACTTCACAATAAGATCGAAAAGGTTTGCTGCTTTTTCTCTGTCAAATCCTTTTTTGACAGCCCCGTCAGCAAACTCATCTTTGAGTTTATCCATCTCTTCTTTGACTTTTTTACCCATCGCCCTACGTACCAGATCGGCACCACCGAGACTAAAGCCACCAATGGTCTGCACTATCTGCATGACCTGTTCCTGATAAACGATGACCCCATACGTTGGCTTCAATATAGGCTCCAGCTCAGGGAATGCATAAGTGACCTTTGCCCGTCCGTGTTTACGCTCAACGAAGTCATCAAGCATCCCCGACTCCATCGGTCCGGGACGATAGAGTGCCAGCATCGCAATCACATCTTCAAAACCGTTTGGTTTAAGCTTTTTGGCAAGATCCTGCATACCGGCAGATTCTATCTGGAAAAGTCCAAGTGTTTCACCTGTACCAATGTAATCATACACCTCTTTATCATCAATATTCTCTTCAACAAAGTTAATACGCTTACCGTGTCTCTTTTCGACAAGTTGCAATGCTTCTTCGATAACGGTGAGGGTTTTCAGTCCCAGAAAGTCAAACTTGATAAGGTCCACATCCTCCACATACTTACCGGAATACTGCGTCGCCAGGGTATCGAGTCCTGTAGGTTTGAACAGTGGTGTCTTTTGCCAAAGCGGTTCGTTTGAGATCACAACACCTGCGGCGTGTGTCCCTGCATTTCTATTCAATCCTTCAAGTGCCAAAGCATACTCCCAGGTACGTTTTGCCTGAGGATCACTTGATAAAAGTTCTGCAATTTTAGGCTCTTTTTCATAAGAACCTTTAAGATCGATACCCAACTCATCGGGAATGAGTTTCGCCATCGCATCTGCTTTTGAGTAAGGCATATCAAGAACACGGGCAACATCACGTATGACTCCCTTGGCCAACAATTTACCAAAAGTAATGATCTGCGCCACATTTACCCGACCATACTTCTCAACCACATAATCAAGTATCTCCTGGCGTCTGGCTTGACAGAAGTCCATATCGATATCCGGCATGGAGATACGTTCAGGGTTCAGGAAACGCTCAAAGAGCAATCCGTAAGGCATCGGATCGATGTCGGTGATTTCAAGTGAATAGGCTACCAGTGAACCCGCCGCGGAACCACGCCCCGGGCCCACAGGGATACCCATCTGTTTTGCAGCGTCCACAAAATCCCAGACGATGAGCATATACCCCGGGAACTTCATGTTGTTGATAATGTCCATTTCCACTTTGAGTCTGTCTCTGTACTCTTGATGTTTTTCTTCAGGAACAATTTTCAGACGTTTTTCAAGTCCGCGCTTAGACTCTTCTTCAAAAAGAACGATGTCATTTTCAAGAGAATACTCCAGATCAGGATAAGGCATCTCTATGTTCGATTCTGCCGCACGCTCTCTGGCGAATTTGAAATTCGGTGGTGTGGGGTCTCCCAGTTTGATCTCCAGGTTACATTTGTCTGCTATCTCCTGCGTATTTTCCAGTGCTTCGGGAATGTCCGCAAAAAGTTCAGCCATCTGCTCCGGTGACTTCACATAAAACTCATGCACGGAGTGACGCAAACGGTTGGGATCATCATACAGTTTGTTCATCGCGATACACATGAATGCCTCATGTGCATCTGCATCTTTTTGTACGGTATAGTGTGTGTCATTGGTTGCAATGATCTTGATGCCGGTCTCTTGTGAGATCTGTATGATCTGTTTATCTATACGGTGCTGGTCCCCGATACCGTGGCGCATCAGTTCAAGGTAAAAATCATCACCGAATACCTCTTTGTATTTGAGTGCAATACGTTTTGCTTCTTCGTAGCCTTTGGCACCGAATTTAAGATTTCTCTCTGATAGATTCAAATGCCAGTTGACTTCACCCTGCAAACAGGCTGAGGAACAAATAAGTCCTTTCGAGTTATCTTTAAGCAGATCCCAGTTGATCCGCGGATAATAATAAAATCCTTTAATGTATGCCTGGGAAGAGAGAAACATCAGGTTCTTATAGCCCACATCATTTTTGGCATACAGACAAAGGTGAAAACGCTGACGTACAGACTTGTCACCCAGTTCATCCTGATTATGCACATAGGCTTCCATACCTATGATAGGCTTTATACCCTCTTTACGCATAGTATTATAAAAGTCTATCGTCCCGAACATATTCCCATGGTCAGTCATCGCTACAGAAGTCATCCCCTGCTCTTTTACTTTTTTGGCAAGTGCTTTTATCTTGTTCGCACCATCAAGCAGTGAGTATTCGGTATGGAGATGCAAATGCGTAAATTGCGGGGTATGTTTTGGTTCTTCTGACATAGATGACCTTTGGGTAGATTAGGGATTTAATATAGCAGAGTTTAGGTAAATTTAGATTGAAACTATTTGGATTTCACAAGCCATAAAAGAAGGAGTGCACCGATGAGTAGATTGAGCCAACTCACGCCATCTATAAATATCTTTTCAAGCTCTCCAAAAAGCCAGCGCTGTATCTCCAGAGGTTCAGAAGTACTGTGCACATGCGCCCATGAGATCAACTCATCCTGCCAAATGGAGGTCACGAGTTCAGGGACAAAGAAAAAAAGCACAATACCCAACACGCCCCAAATACTCTTTTTGGGTTTCAATGACCTGCTGACCTCTTGAAATTTCGGATCATACTCTATTTTCTGTTTGACCGCCTTGATCTTCTCTTTCATTTAACGTAAACTAGCAGTAATCAAGCAGCATTCCCTCTTTTACAATCTGCATGCTTTCTCTGCCTACCAGTCTTTCGACAATGGCAAGTCCAAAACAGACAGCTGTTCCAGGACCCTGAGAAGTCATAACATTACCGTCGGTCACAACTTTCATATCATCTCTGTACCCGGGGTGGTCTATCTCATCTTTGGCTCCGGGGTAACAGGTATAGTCAGACCCCAATACACCTGCCTTTTTTAGTACAAACGGGGCTGCACACATCGCACCGATGATCTTGTCGGCTTTAAACTCCCGAACCAGTTCTATCACTCTTGCATGTTCAGCCAATGCATAAGTACCATCCCATCCGCCAGGAAGTACCATCATGTCAAAGTCGTCGGCGATAATGGTTTTGAGAGGCATATCCGCTTTCACACCTATGCCGTTGGCTCCTGTGACTACCCTGCCATGAGAAAGTTCATCATCGATATATGCCACACGTACGTCAATGCCTCCGCGACGCATCACATCGATAAGCGCAACCGCTTCAAGTTCTTCAAACCCTTTTGCCAAAGGTAATAATACATTTGCCATAATAACTCCTTAGTATAATAAATTATAATATATCAAATATATATCAATCATAAATTGAATCTAGATAATAAAAAGAAGTGGGTATATGTTACTAGGGGTTATAAGAAAAACGTTAAGAAGAGAGAAACCCCTCCTCCTTTTAAAAAATGTTTACCAGGATCTTACAGTCTGGTGACAAGAGAGACATTTACTCAAAATAAGCAGATAGTTGTTTGCTGCAGAGTATCTGTCACCTTTTTCAAATGTCGTTAATATCTCATCTGCCATACCCTCAATAGCAATAGCTTGCTGTTTGGCATACATCATATTATTGACACCATTTTTACCTATACCGTCTTTCATAAAAGACTCCGTATGTGACACTCTGGCTTTTAGATCTTTGACACCGTTTTTTACCACATTAACATTATCAAAAAGAAAACCTTTTTGGATAGTCGCCATCGCAGTTTCCATCTCTTGCATGTTTTTCATTCTATCTGGCTGTATATGTTCCTGCTGTGCAAAAAGTACACTGCTTGCAAATAGTGATAGTAATAACATTTTACTCATTTGATATTCTCCTATTGAATTGATATAATTGATTGTAACAACTTAGGTATTAAGAAATATTGATAAACGTCAAGATAACTAAAATTTATGAAAAATAATAGAAAATGCGATGTGAATGTATCACACCGCACAGAGAAGAAGTTATTTGCCGTTTGGAATAATCACCTTAGCATACATTCCAGGGAAAACTTTTTCTTTTCCCCAGTCAAAACGTATACGCATCTTGATTTTATGCGTCATAGGATTTGCATCAGGTACGATCGCATGTATGATCCCAGTTGTTTTGTATTTTATAGAAGGTATCTCTACGGGTACTTTTTGACCTTCGTTTACTTTAGATAGAATACTTTCAGAAATAGAAACTTCGATCTCCAGATCTTCCGTATCTACAAGCATGATGGTCAGCATACCAGGCATGATCATATCACCTACTTTAATGTTACGCTGTACGACCACACCGTCTGAAGGTGCTTTCATTTTAATATAGTTATAAGTACTGACCAGTTTTTTGGCTGCGACGTTCGCTTCTTTTACCATCACCTGCGCTGCTTCCAGCATCGCATTCATATTGGCAGCTTGTGCATCCAGGTCAGCCATATCTTCCAAATTGATCGTATTGTCATCACGATAAGATTGGCGCTCCAATCTTGATTTTCTTGTATTGACACCTCTTAACTTTTCACGCCAGTACTCTACGATAACCTTTGATTGTTCAAGCATAAGGTCAGTCTGAATCTTCATCATATCAAACTCGGCAGACTCCATCTCATAAAGATCATCTTCTCTTTGTACCCTGTCTCCAATTTTGACAAATACTTTTTTAATATATCCCATAAAACGGCTGCCGATCATTTTCTGACCATCAGAAACAACCGTACCTGTTAAAGTAATATCTCCTGCCTGCACCCACATATTGAGTAATAATGCTACAATTATTGCTTTTTTCATGTTACTTCCTACCACTTTCTTAAACTGATATGACATTTCATACACTCATATGAGATTTTACCAAACACCTGCAGTGCCTGCGTGGCATCTCCATCCGAAAATCGTGCAATGATATCATCTGTCTTTTGTTCAATACTTCTCTGTATACGTTTGGTCATGGCTGTATTATTATTCATCCATCTTTCATAGACATCTTTATTATTCTTTTCTGATTTTGTCGGTCCTACCCTAACAATAGTAGCTTTTAAGTCCTCTGCCCCAGCCTTGACGATATCAAGGTTATTATAAAAAAAACCATCTTGAATATCATGCATGGCCTGTGCCATCTTTTGCATATCCAAAACTCTGTCTGCCTGAGTATAATCTTTTGCAAATCCGAAAGTCATGATCACGACACATCCCAGTACTAATTTTTTCATCTTTATATTCCTTTTCCATTTCATCAAAAATACTGAATTATATATTTGAATTTAATATCAAGTATTGTATCAAGTTATCACTGAAAGAGGTTATTGACCCGGATTTAAAACCAACGCTTTTCAAAATATTCAAAAATGTTTTGGAGCGATAAATATACCCAACTGATCAAAAGTAATTTTATAAAATGTAATTATATCAATTAATATTATACAATTTGTACTCTTTAAAGTTATAATCATATAAACAGGATATATTACACCTACAAGGCCTTACTCCTTTATTTTAACGCAAATATTCACCCATAAGTTAAGCTATTATTTGATCTTTATAGATAAAAATACTAATTAATATAATTATTCATTATACTAAGCATAAGTTATTTTTAACAATTAGTACAGTATAATTCATTTATCAAAATAAAATAAAAGGTTATATTATGAAAAAAATGATCACAACTTCTGTGGCAGTAGCTGCATTATTGTTGACAAGCGCGCAAGCAGATTTTGACTTTGGAGATATGTTCACGGACATGAAAGATGCTGCCATCAGCATGAGTAAAGATGCTAAAGATTCTGTTGTAAGTATGAAAGACGGTGCAGTTGAAACTTCACAAAGTGCTGAAAGAACAGTCACTAATGTAAGTAAAGATACCAAGGATGCTTCAGTGAAAGTATCTGATGACCTTAAAACTGCTGAAGTTTCTACTTCCAAAGACTCTAGAGATACAATGGTTTCTGTCTCTACAGATACTAAAGATTCTATTACCAACACAACAAAAGATCTTAAAGATTCTTCAACGGTAGCTTCCAAAGAGATGAAAGATTCTACGATCGCTGTT
>Ga0209013_10002835_pt1 | contig 15627 bp, 18 predicted proteins | sample Cruoilmetagenom2_FD_187291 | JGI IMG/M metagenome (GOLD analysis project Ga0209013, IMG submission 187291) | Oil polluted marine microbial communities from Coal Oil Point, Santa Barbara, California, USA - Sample 2 (SPAdes) (version 2) | ecosystem: Environmental > Aquatic > Marine > Oil seeps ... | reverse complement strand
ATTCTCATCGAAGAGGGGCGGAACCATCTTCTGGCGGACGGCGAGATTGCGGTGAACGCGCCGGTGCGCATCCTGCAAGGCATGCGCGACGAAGACGTGCCTTGGGAGCACGCTCGCGCGCTGGTCGACCTTCTCGCCACGGACGATGTGGACCTCACGCTGGTCAAGGCCGCCGGGCATCGCCTGTCGGAACCGGCGGACCTTGAGCGTCTGTCGCGCACGATCGCGGCGCTGCTCGATCCCATATCGCCGCCGGGCTAGAGACTAAGGTTTGAGCGCCGCCAGGCCTTCGCGAAAAGTCGGGTAACGCAAATTGACGCCAAGCTCGGACTTGATGCGCGCATTGCCAATTTTGCGGCTGCCTTCGTAGAAGCTGCGCACCATGGGCGGCAGGTCCGCCTGTTCGAAATCGATCTCGGGCGGCGGCTCGACCCCGATCATCCCGGCGGCAAGGGCCACCACGTCGCCGGGCGCCGCCGGCTCGTCGTCGGCGACATTGTAGATCGCGCCGGCGCGGGGGCTCGCGATCGAGGCGTCCAGCACCGTCGCGATATCGTCGACGTGAACACGGCTGAAGACCTGACCTTGCTTGTTGATGCGCCGCGCCGTACCCGCCGCGAGCTTGTCGAACACGCTGCGTCCGGGACCGTAGATTCCGGCGAGGCGAAAAATGTGCACCGGCACGCCCGTCCGTACGCCGAAATCGAGCCAGGCCTGTTCGGCCGCGACTCGCGCCTCGGTACGCGCGCTGTTGGGTTTGGGCGGCGTGTCCTCAGCCACCCAGCGTCCTTGCTGATCGCCATAGACGCCGACCGTCGACAAATAGCTGATCCATTTCAGGCTGCTGAGCTTCGTCAGCGCCTCGCCATAGTGGGTCAGCACGTGATCGCCGTGGCCGTCATCGTGGCTGTCCGGCGGGATCGAGTGCAGCAAATGCGTCGTGCCCCCCAACAGCCGGTCGATATCCGCGTGAGGCGCCTCGCCCGAAAACGGTGCGGCCTCGTATCCGCGCCTTCGCAAAGCTTCGCGTTTGGACTCGTCCCGAGCCGTGCCTGCGACCGTCCAGCCGCGCGCGGTCAGGCGCGGCGCGAGCGCCTGCGCGGAATAGCCGAATCCAAAGGCGAAGAGCCGGCTCATGGTGTGCTCACGCTAGCACCTGCCTGCCATTCGGCGCGCACCTGCCGGTCGGTTTCGCCTCTGAGCCGCGCCAGCCGCAGCGCCGCGGACCGGTCCGGGTCGAGGCGTAGAATCGCCCACACCGCCATTGCGCGCACGAGCGGAGAGGCATCGTCGATCAGCGCTTCGACGTGACGAACGAGGGATGCGTCATTCGCGTTGCCGGCGGCAATCAGCGCATTGCGCACAAAGCGGTCGCGCCCGGTCCGTTTGATCGGCGTGCCGCGAAAGCGGTCGCGAAACGCCGCATCGTCCAGCCCGAGAATCTCGGCGAGCGGCGGATCGTCCGCTTGCGGAAGGACTGCCAGCTTCACCTCGTGGCTGTCCTTGGCGAATTTGTTCCAGGGGCAGACCGCAAGGCAATCGTCGCAGCCATAAATGCGATTCCCCATCGCTTCGCGGAATTCGGGCGCGATATGTCCCTTGTGCTCGATGGTGAGGTAGGAGATGCAGCGGCGCGCATCGATCTCATACGGCGCGGTGAACGCGTTCGTGGGACACGCATCGAGACAGCTGCGGCAGGCGCCGCAATGGTCTGTCTCTGGTGCATCGGGCTCGAGGCCGACGGTGGTGAAGATCGAGCCCAGGAACAGCCACGAACCAAACTCGCGCGAGACGAGATTGGTGTGCTTGCCCTGCCAGCCGAGGCCGGCCTTTGCCGCCAGAGGCTTCTCCATCACGGGTGCGGTGTCCACGAACACTTTCACGTCCCCGCCGGCGAGCGCCAGGACCTGTCCGGCCAGTTGCTTGAGCTTGCCCTTGATGACGTCGTGATAGTCGGCGCGCTTGGCGTAGATCGAGACGGTCCCGTGCGCCGCGTTCTGAAGGGCCGCGAATGGGTCCTTCGGCGCTCCATAGTTCATCCCGAGCAGAATGATGCTGCGCGCGTCGGGCCAGAGCGCGCGCGGACTCTTGCGCCGTTCGGCCGTGTCCCTGAGCCAGCCCATGTCGCCCTCGCGCTCGTCGGCGAGAAACGCATCGAGCGCGGCGCCCATCGCATCGGGACCGTCGGCGGTCGTGATCCGCATGGCATCGAAGCCCAGCGCCTCGGCGCGTTCGGCGATCCGCGCTTTCAGAGATCGCGCCATCACGGGAGAAGCTCCGCCGGCGGCGTGCCGCATCGGCACCCGGAGATCGGGACGAGACTCAGAAATCGAGATCGGCATAGGTGCCCGCCGGTATGAATCCCGCGACCCGGTCCTGCAGGAGGGGACGGAATGACGGCCGGGACTTCACCAGCGCGTACCAATGTTTGGCAGCTTCGTGCTCTTCCCACGGCACCTCGCCGAGATAATCCAGCGCCGACAGATGTGCCGCCGCCGCCAAGTCTGCAAAGCTTAGAGCATCGCCTGCGAGCCAGCTGCGCGTCTCCGTCAAATGGCCAATATAGGCCATATGATAACGCAAATTGTTATGGCCCGCTCGCATCGCCTCCATATCGGGAGACGTGCTCTGCGGTCCGAACCGCCGGAAAACCTTCTCGACGACGAGGTAATCCGTGACCTCGTCGTGGAATTTGTCGTGGAACCACTCGACCAGCCGCCGGGCCTCGGCGCGGGCGGCCGGATCGCCGGGAAAGGGCTGAAAACCCTGGATGGGCCGCTCGTCCAATGTATCGGACAGCCATTCCGAGATGGCGTAAGAGCCCGCGATCGGCCCCTCGTCGTCAGGAAGAAGGACTGGCAGCGTCCCGGCCGGATTGAGTGCCAGGAATTCGGGCCGCCACTCCCAGGGCTTCTCCTCGTTCAACTCGACCTCGACCCCGCATTCGGCTAGCGCGAGACGAATTGACCTGGAGAAGGCGCATAGCGGATGGTGGAGAAGATTCGCCATGGTGGGCTTCGGTGGCTATTCGTTAAGAGTACGGATTGGGCGGAAAATGAATCGCGCCAAGTGCGAGAGCCTCGTATAGAACCTGCGGTCTAGGCGAACAAGCGGCACGGGCTCAGCCGCGCGGGGGATTTGGGACTATGACCATAGAGCAGATCATCGTTATCGCGGTGGTTCAGGGAATCACTGAATTCCTGCCGATTTCCTCCTCGGGTCATCTGGTCCTCGTTCCCTATCTGCTTCATTGGCCCGATCAGGGCCAGTTTGTCGACGTCATGGTGCATGTAGGCACCTTGTTCGCCATCCTGATTTACTTCTGGCGCGACGTCTGGAAGCTCATTGTCGGGACATTGGAGCTTTTCAAGGGCAAGGTGACCCAGGATGGCAAGCTCGCCATCTACATCGTGCTGGCCACGATTCCGGCCGTCGCGTTCGGGCTCTTCCTCAAGAAATTCGGTTTTGGCAGTCTGGAACGCAGCGTCACGGTCGTTGCGTGGAACACTGTGATCTACGGCATTCTCATGCTGATCGCCGACATGATCGGCAAGCAGGAGAAGACCATCGAGAACATGACCCTAAAAAACGCGTTGTTTATCGGCGTGGCACAGGCCCTGGCCCTCATTCCCGGTACCAGCCGCTCGGGTATCACCATGACGGCTGCGCGCTTCCTCAACTACACCCGGCCCGACGCGGCGCGCTTCTCGTTCTTGCTGGGGATCCCGGCGATCGCAGGCGCGGGCGTGCTCACCGTGGGCGAGGCCCTGGCCTCGGGCGACACGATCACCATGGATGCGATCTATTGCGCGATACTGACGTTCTTCGCAGGGCTCGCGGCCATTGCCTTCCTGATGGCCCTGGTCCGGCGCATCAGCTTTCTGCCCTTCGTGCTCTACCGCATGGTCTTGGGCGGGTTCTTGCTGTTCATGATCTACAGCTAGAGGCGTATCGCGCGCGGCGCGTCCGGCCTGGTGGCGACTCAGGCCTTGTAGACGGAGAACTGACCACGCGGCCGGAACTGCTCCAGATAGTCCGGCACTACGCTGGCAACCGGCACGGGCTCGATGCCGAGCCCTTGGAGTGTGCGCCCGTCCGTGACCGCCGCCTCGCTCACCACGTTATCGTCTTCGAGCAAGCGGACCTGATCGATCGTCAGCGGCGGGTTGGGCAGCCACTGCAGGAACGCGCCCTGAAGTTTGGCGAGCCAGAATGGCAGCGGGATCAGCGGGCGCGACCGCATCGTGTAGGCAAGCACGCGCTCCATCACATCGCGCATGGACAGCACCTCGGGTCCGCCCAGCTCATATGGCGCGTCGGTCTTCGTGCGCTCCTCGATCGCCGCGACGAGAGTCTGCGCCACATCGCCAACAAAGACCGGCTGAAATTTGGTGTGGCCACCGCCGATCAAAGGCAAGGCGGGGAACAACTGCGCCATCGCCCCGAAGCGGTTGAAAAATTCGTCCTCGGGACCGAACACCACAGAGGGCCGGACGATCGTGGCATCGGGGTAGATGTCCTTCACGGCCTCTTCGCCGGCCGCCTTGCTCTGCGCGTAGATCGCCGGCGAGTCGGCATCGGCGCCGATGGCCGAGACATGAACGAACGTGCCGACGCCGGCGGCCTTCGCGGCCTCGGCGACATTGCGCGCGCCCTCCTCCTGCACGGTCTTGAAGGTCTGCTTGCCGGAAGCGAACAGGACTCCGACGAGGTTTACGACCGCGTCCGCATCCTCCGCCGCCGTCACCAGCGAGTCGGGGTAGCGCACATTGGCCTGGACCGGAACGATCTGGCCGACGCCCCCAAGCGGCTGGAGATGGCCGGCAAGATCCGGACGGCGGACGGCGACCCGGACGCGCGCGCCCGTGCGGGCGACGGCCCGGACCAGGTGGCGCCCCAGGAATCCAGAACCACCATAAATGGTTACGAGTGCTCGGTTGTTCAGTGTAACGGCCACGTCGATGCCTCGTTCGCTGGTCGCGTAGAATTTCGCAGATGCAACATGCCATGAAGACGCGCCGCCTTGAAGGCGGTTCTTCGTCTCAATTCGCCGTCCCGAAGGAATTGACATTGCGCAGCGCCAATCGTACCTGAACGCCTTCAAGCCCAGGTGGCGGAATTGGTAGACGCGCTAGCTTCAGGTGCTAGTGCCCGTAAGGGCGTGGAAGTTCGAGTCTTCTCCTGGGCACCATCTCTCGCCTCGCCGCGTTTTGGAGCGGCGAGCAAATCTGCGGGCAAAATGGGGTGGAATCGTCCCCTTCCGGAAAGACGCAATTGAGCCAGTCTTCGACCGTCGAACTCTATAAGGGAGACCTGCCGCCCGGCCGCTTTACGGCCAAGGCGATCGCGGTCGACACCGAAACGCTGGGCCTCAATCCTCATCGCGACCGGCTTTGCCTGGTGCAGCTTTCCGACGGCGACGGGACCGCGGCCCTGGTCCAGATTGCTCCGGGTGCCGATGCGCCCGAGCTCAAGCGGCTTCTCGCCGACGCGAGCGTGCTCAAGATTTTCCACTACGCGCGCTTCGATGTGGCCGTGCTCAAGCACTATCTCGGCGTCGACACCGCGCCGATCTACTGCACCAAGATCGCCTCGAAGCTGGCCCGCACCTATACGGATCGGCACGGTCTGAAGGACCTGTGCCGAGAACTTCTGGGCATTGAGCTGTCGAAGCAGCAGCAGTCCTCCGACTGGGGCGCGGACATGTTGAGCCCCGATCAGCTCAACTACGCGGCGAGCGACGTGCTATATCTGCACGCGCTGAAGGAGCGGCTGGATGCGATGCTTGAGCGGGAGGGCCGTCAACACTTCGCGCACGCCTGTTTCGCATTTCTGCCTGTCCGCGCCGAGCTGGACCTCAAAGGCTGGCCCGAGACCGATATTTTCGCCCATTGAGGCGCCCGAAAAGCCGCAGAAAATCAACGGCCACGGTCGCAATCTGATCAAAGTCCTGCGGCTAGGTAGATTGGGCGTCGAAGGGCCCGGAGTGCACGGAGCCAGGTCCGCGAAAATTGGCGAACGTAATGGCATATGAGGCGAATCTCGCAGGTGCGCATGCGCGCCACCGAGTCCGGACTGCCACGGAGCGCGCCCGCGCGATGCGGAGCGCCAAACGCCATAGCGTGGCTGTCCGCCTCTTGCGCAGAGTGCTGCCCGCTCTGGCCCTGCTGGTGCTTGGTGCCTATTTCTTCTCGACCCGTATGAACGTGCATGTCGGCGGGATCGCCGCGAGCATCGATGGCATGGAAATAGCCGACGGCGCCTTGCGGATGCTCAACCCGACTATGCGGGGCACCGACGAGAAGAATGGCGACTACGTCATCAAGGCCGACTACGCGGACCAGGACGTGGCGAACCCGAACCAAGTCAAGCTCAACACGATCAAGGCCGATGTGACCAACAAGTCCACGGGCGGCTGGTCGCGCATGCGCGCCGTACGGGGCAAGTTCGACTCAAAGAAAGAGCGGCTCATTCTAAAGGACAGGATCACGCTTGCCACGAGCACGGGTGTGACCGGCGAACTCTCCTACGCCACGCTTGATATGAAGAACTCGATCCTGCGGTCTCACAACCCAGTCAAACTCGACACGCCCAACGGGACTGTCCGGGCCAACGCGATGACCCTCTATTCCGGTGAAAACAAGATTGTTTTCCGGGGCCAGGTGGCGGTCCACCTCAAGCCCCAGAAAGGCAAAGCGGCGGGCGCGGCCAAACAGGCGGCCTCGCCTCCGGAGGCACCCGCGCCGGCGGGACCGGCGCAATGATTAGTTTGCGGGTCGTCCAGGCAGCCCTTGCCGTTGCCGGTCTGACGGCGTTGGGCGCCCTGTTGCCGCCCTCCGCCTCGGCCGAGGAGGTCAAGAGCGCCTTCAAGGGGCTCTCAAAGAACGCGGACAAGCCCATCGATATCTTCGCCGATACGCTCACCGTGTATGACGAGCAGAAGCTGGCCGTGTTCAAGGGCAACGTCCGGGCGAACCAGGGCACCTCGACACTGCGTGCCGGGCAACTCGACGTGCACTATGTCGGCGGCGCCAACAAGTTCACGGGGCAGCCCGAGCCGAAGCCGGATGCCACGCAAGCGCAACCTCAGCAAACGCAGCCCCAGGATGGAGCGGGCGCCGACGCCAAATCGCAGATCAAGAAGATCGAGGCGCGCGGCAACGTGGTCATCAACAGCGAGGACAACCAGACCGCGACCAGCGATATGCTGGTTTACGACGTGCCTGCGCAAAGGGTCACCGTGCGCGGCAATGTTGTCATCAACAGCGAGGAAGACCAAACCACGACCAGCGATTGGGCGATCTACGACGTGGCCGCGCAGAAGGCCGTCGTGGGCGGCAATGTGGTGTTATCCCAGGGACAGAACGTGCTAAAGGGGGACCGGCTCAATATCGACCTTGCGACGGGCGAAAGCCGGTTCGAAAACACGGGGACGACTGCTGATGGCAGCCGCCGGATCCGGGCTTTGCTTCTTCCGAAGGACGAAAAGAACAAGCCCGGCAAGGAGAAGAATAAGCCGGGTCAGGCTGGAGCGCCTCGGCCGGGTAGGGCGCCATAGCCCGCCAGGTCAGAGCGCAAAGTCTGGCCGTCTGCTCTCTCTTAGCGCGTCTGTGTGCCACGCCCGGCCTTGGCTGCGAATGGCGCAAAATTGGGCTGTCACGGATTTCTGTAGGATTCAGCGAGCGCTTTAGCCGATATTAATGGCGACGCGCTTTAACCGAAGGGTGAACAGGGCAGTGGGCAAGGTGCTCTCGATTCCGGGACAAGGGGCAGTCGCCGCTCCTCAGGGCGCGCCCGCCGGGCCGCAGCCTATGCGCGCGCCTCGCGCAGAGCCTGGGAGACCGGATCAACCCATGCACCCAAGTCAGTCCGCGCACCCAAGTCAGCCCGCGCAGCAAAGTCAGCCCGTGCAGCAACGCCAGCCCGCGCATCCAGTTCAGCAAGCGCAGCAAGGCCAGCCCGGCCCGCAGCCCACGCCGCCGACACTGCCATCGACGCCGCCACCGGTTCCTCAGCCGCGCACAGAACAGCCCGCCGAGCGGGCACCTGTCGAATTGCACGAGGCGGCAGAGGGCTGGCTGACCATCCGGTCGATTGTAAAAAGCTTCAAGAAGCGTACCGTCGTTCGGGGCGTAAGCCTCGACGTTCGGCGCGGCGAGGCGGTGGGGCTCTTGGGCCCGAACGGCGCCGGCAAGACGACGACCTTTTACATGATCACGGGTCTCATCCCGGCCGACGAGGGCTCGATCAAGATCGACGGGCAAGACGTTACGCGCCTGCCGATGTATCGCCGTGCCCGGCTTGGAATCGGCTATCTGCCGCAGGAGGCGTCGATTTTTCGGGGCCTGACCGTTGAGGAAAACATTCTGGCAGTTTTGGAAACGGTGGAGCCCGACCGGAAGGCGCGCCACGAACAGCTCGATGGTTTGCTTGAGGAATTTCGGATCACCCGGCTGAGAAAGTCACCGTCCATGCGCCTGTCGGGCGGCGAGCGCCGGCGCGTGGAAATCGCGCGTGCCCTGGCGACCCGACCGTCCTATATGCTGCTCGACGAACCTTTCGCCGGCATCGATCCGATTGCCGTGAACGATATTCGCGCCCTGGTACGGCATTTGACCCAGCGCGGGATCGGTGTGCTCATCACGGATCACAATGTCCGCGAGACCCTCGACCTCGTTGGCCGAGCCTATATTATCCATGACGGGTCTGTTCTGACCCACGGCACGACCCACGAGATCGTCAACAATGAAGATGTGCGGCGCGTCTATCTCGGCGACGAGTTCAAGATATGAATCTCTGATCGCAAATGAGTTCGTAGATGGCGATCAACGCAAAGCTCGAAATGCGCCAGACCCAGAGTTTGGTCATGACGCCCCAGCTGCAGCAGGCGATCAAATTGCTGCAACTGTCGAATATCGAGCTGAGCACGTTCGTCGAGGGCGAACTTGAGCGCAATCCTTTGCTTGAGCGGGCGGAAAGCGACGGACCGGTCAGCCCGCTTGCCGAAGACCGTGAAGCGGAGGGCGCCGACGCAAAAGGCGACGGCGCTGCCGAGTCGCGCGAGGGCGACAGCTGGGTCGATCTCGAATCCGGCGGCGACGGCACTCGTACCGAGGATCTCGATGCCGATCCCAAGGACATGTTTCCGGACTCCGAGGACTTCGTCCCTGGCGCCGTGACGGACAGCGGCTGGACCGGCTTGGCTCAAGCCGGGCCGAGCGGGTCGGAAGACGGCACGAACCTTGAAGCCTATGTGGCCGAGGAAAAGACGTTGCAGCTCTATCTGTCCGAGCAGCTCTCTCTCGCCTTCTACGACCCCGCGAAACGCATGATTGGTCGGCACATCATCGACCTGACCGACGAAGCCGGTTATCTGCGCGGCGATTTGGCTAGTCTGGCGACGCAACTCGGTGCGCCGCCGGATCTGGTCGAGGAGACGCTTCGCGAGATGCAGAATTTCGATCCGTGCGGTGTCTTCGCCCGCGACTTGCGCGAGTGCCTCACGCTTCAGCTCAAAGAGCAGGACCGCTGCGATCCCGCCATGGCCGCGTTCATCGAGAATCTGCATCTGCTCGCGACACACGACTTCGTGGCGTTGAGGCGCGCGACGGGTGTTAGCGACGAGGATTTGGCCGACATGGTCGCCGAGGTGAAGCGGCTCAATCCCAAGCCCGGTCTCGAATTCGGTGCGACGCCCGCGCAGCCCATTGTGCCGGACGTTCTGTTGCGCGCGCTTCCCGACGGCAGTTATCACGTCGAACTGAATTCTGACACGCTGCCCCGCGTTCTCGTCAATCAGACCTACTATGCGAAGGTCACCAAATCGCCGCTGGCCAAGGACGACAAGAGCTACATCGTCGACTGCCTGCAGACCGCGAACTGGCTGGTGAAGAGTCTCGATCAGCGCGCGCGCACTATCCTCAAGGTCTCACAGGAAATCGTGCGGCAGCAGGATGCGTTCTTCACCTATGGAGTCCGACATTTGCGTCCGCTCAACTTGAAGACCGTCGCGGACGCGATCTCCATGCACGAATCGACCGTGAGTCGCGTGACCGCCAACAAATACATGGCTACCAATCGGGGTCTGTTCGAGCTGAAGTACTTTTTCACCTCCGCGATCGCGGCCACGGGCGAAGGCGATTTCCATTCCTCCGAAGCGGTGCGTCACAGAATTCGCGAGATGGTCGATGCGGAGCCCGCAGAGGAGGTCCTGTCGGACGACAAGATTGTCGAGCGACTCAAAGCGGATGGCATCGATATTGCGCGCCGCACCGTCGCCAAATATCGCGAAGCGCTGGGGATTCCCTCGTCGGTACAGCGCCGCCGGCAAAAGCGCGTCGCGCTCGCAGCGAGTGCATAGCAGCACGTTTTTTGCGCTATTTTCGGAGGATTGAATTTGACACCCTCCAAGCGCAGAGCTAGCTTCCGGCCTCCGCGATTGGGGCCAAAATCGTTTGGGCCGGGACTTTGTTTTCCCGATGCAGGCCTCGTGTTCAGTGGGATGCACACCAAGTAGCGCAATACTGCGGGACGTTGGCGGATCGCCTACGGGAAATAACGATACGGCAAAATACCGGACAGACTTCGTCAAAAGCGTTCCGCGTTTTCGTCCAGATTTGCGTTGTATAGCATACGCGAGAGATCTCGGACGCTGTGCCCAGTATGCGAGAAAGAAACGTTCGGCCCGCGCGTGCCGATTGGAACAGACGCGCAGCGGTAATCGTTTATTGGTCCGAGTTGACTGCGCCCCACAAGAGGCACACGGGTATTCGAAATGACTCTAGCTGATCTGATCGCGCCCGAAGCGGTGCTGCCCTCGCTTAACGCGAAGGACAAGAAACAGCTGTTGGCGGAGCTTTCCGCCCGCGCGTCGGAGATCTCCGGACTCCAGGAACGGGATATCTTTGATGCCCTTTTGCAGCGGGAACGTCTCGGGTCCACGGGGCTCGGGCAGGGCGTTGCGATTCCGCATGGCAAGATGCCGGGCCTAAACCGGATCGTCGGCCTGTTTGCGCGGCTCGCCGAGCCCATCGACTTCGATGCGGCCGACTCCGAGCCCGTGGCGATCGTCGTTCTTCTCCTGGCGCCGGAAGGCGCGGGCGCGGATCATCTGAAGGCGCTTGCACGCATCTCGCGCCTGCTCCGCGATCGCCCGTCCGTGCAGAAGCTCAAGTCATCCAACGATGCGGAGGCGCTCTACGCCGTCCTCACGCAGGACGATACGGCCTCGCACGCCGCCTAGCACATCTTTGATCGAAAGTGCGTTTAAGCGGCGCGCCCGGCGAGCTTACGCACGGCAAGGGCGCGTACGGATGTGTGCGTGTGGGCTAGTGAACGCTTAAGGGAACGAGGTCGTTCTCGATCGCATTCGCGATCGCCGCGTGTCGGCTGTCGGTCAGCGCGATCGGCGTTCCGTCGGCAGCCAGTACGGCAAAAAGATCGATATCATCGGGCGTGCCGTCGAGCGCCGGAAAGAGCCGCTCGGCATCGTCGAAATCGACCTGTTTGATATACGCGACTTCGCCCTCCCCAAGCAGCGCAAGCTCCTTGGGGCTCATTGAGATCTGGCTCTCGTCGTCTTCTCGTTCATTCATCAAACTAGTTTCCAAACATCTCAGCTTGCGGCTTTGATCCCGACCTTGAGAACGCGCTTTTCCTGATTCGGCCTCTCAAGCTCGATGGCAAGGAGGCCGTTTTGTAACTCGGCTTTGCGCACTTCGACGCCGTTGACAAGAGCAAATGTCCTCTTGAAACGGCGGCTGGCAAGGCCCCGGTGCAGATAGTCCCCGCGGTCCTCGTCCGGCTTTTCGCCCCGGATATGAAGCGCGCCCCCCATGATGCTCACGTCGAGTCCGTCGCGGGAGAAACCGGAAACCGCCAGTGTGATCCGCAATATCTCGGGCCGGTGAGCGGCGGCAGGCAGGATTTCCACGTTGTAGGGTGGATACCCACCTTCGGCTAGCCTGGTTGCGGATCCCTTTCGGGTAGTTCCAAAGCTGATCCAAAGACTGCCGTCGAGACGTGTCATGCACTACCCGGAAAATGGCCCTCCGTTTTCCGCCCGCGGCACCGCGCGGAAAACTTCAACAAATCAACACTGATATGGGTGCCCGGCCGCCGAAATCAAGCTTGGGGGCCGCGCGCGGCCCGGCCCGGCCGGATCGCGTTTCGCGCAAAATGCCCCGCTGCCGCAGATCGAAAGGAATGACAAGTTGACGCACCTATCTAGTGATAGGTAGGATGGGGGCCAGATGATTAACCTTCCTCACAAGCCCTCTGCGTCCCCCCACGTTCATCGGAACTGCGGTTGCGGCGTTCATGGCTTGTCGCGGCGCAACGTGGTCCTGGCCGCGCTTGCCATCGCTTCCGCACCCTTGCTGCGCTATCTGCCGGCGCACGCAGCCACATCCGATGTGAGCGAGGTGGCGCCAGGCGTGTTCGTGCATCAGGGCCGCTACGAGGTGCAGTCCGCGGCGAATAGCGGGGACATCGCCAATGCGAGCTTTGTCGTAGGGTCGGACGGTGTTGCCGTGATCGATACCTCGGGTAGTGCGAAGCTCGGCGCTGAGTTGCGCGACGCCATCCGGGCCGTCACCAACAAGCCCATCAAATACGTAATCAACACGCATATGCATCCCGACCATGTGTTCGGGAACGGGGCATTCAAACAGGACAATCCTGAATTCGTCGGGCACTACAAACTGGCGCGCGCCCTCGGCACACGCAAAGACGGCTATCTGGCCGCGAACGCGCAGATGATCGGCGAGGACGCTTTTGCGGGAAGCGAGATCGTGCTCCCGACCCTCGCCATCAAGGAGCCGGCAACGCTCGATCTGGGCGACCGGGAGCTGCTGCTTGAGCCGCAGCCGACGGCCCACACAGACAACGACCTGATCGTGACGGACCTTAAGACAGGCACGCTCTTCCTGGGCGACCTTCTCTTCTCCGTCCACGTGCCCACCATCGATGGTTCGATTAAGGGCTGGCTGACGGTCCTCGACGGGATAGGGCAGCGAAAAGCGGCGCGCGTGGTACCTGGCCACGGCCCCAAGACCATGGAGTTGCCCGCCGCGCTTGAGCCCGAACAGCGCTACCTGTCGGCCATTGCCGACGATGTCCGGCAGCAAATCGCCGCCGGCAAGACATTGGAACAGGCCACGGCATCGGCCGGATTTTCGGAAAAGGATGCCTGGAAGCTGTTCGACCAGTATCATGTACGCAACGTCACCGCCGCCTACGCGGAACTCGAATGGGAATGACCCCGAACGAACCGATGAGATGAGAGGAACTCCAAGGCCATGACCCACAGTATCAACAAGCTCAGCCGGACGCTCTGCGGCGTTGCGCTCGCGGCTTGTCTGGGCGTTCTTGCGGCAGCCCCGACCCATGCCCAGGAAGACCTGTGGCCCATTCTGAGGGAGCAGGCCTTCGGAGACCGTTCGATTGCGGAGGGTGACGGTGTCGTCGTCCTTGAAACACCGCAGAAGGTGGAAGACGCAGCGCTCGTGCCGCTCACCGTGCGCGTGCCGCCCCATGTGAAGGATAAACTCAAATCCCTGTCCATCTTCATCGACAACAATCCAGATCCGAAGGTCGCGAAGTTGAACTTCGGTCCGGCCGCGGGCGCGGGCGGCGAGCGCAGTTTCGCCACGCGTGTCCGGGTGGACAATTTCTCCCATGCCCGGGCGGTGCTTGAGCTTGACGACGGCAGCCTGCACATGGCCACGAAGTTTCTGGCTGCTGCCGGGGGCTGTGCCGCCATGCAGGCGAAAGACCCCGAAGCCGACATGACCGGACTTGGAAAAACGATCGTACGCACCTTCGAGCCTGCGTTGAGCAGCAACCCGATCTGGTCGGGTCAGGTGATGATCAAGCACCCGAACAACAACGGCATGCAGCTCGACATCAATACGGCCAAGTTCATTCCGGCCCGTTATGTCAAGGAGGTCACGGTGAAGCGGGACGGGGAGCTGGTGTTCACGCTCGACAGCACCTTCTCGATTTCGACCAATCCGAACTTCCGCTTCACCTTTGCCAAAGGTGAGACCAACGCGCTCGAAGTCACGGCGGTGGACACGGACGGAGCCTCGTTCGACGGAACCACGACGCGTCAGGGCGGATCCTAGGCGCGTAGGTCGGCGGATCGAGAGGCGGCACAGCAATGTCGGTTGGGACACGTGAACTCTTACTGAAAGAGGCGGAGACGCTGGCCCGGACGAGAGGCTATGCGGCGTTCAGCTATGCGGATCTGGCCCAGCGCGTCGGCATCCGGAAGGCCAGCGTCCATCACCATTTCCCCACGAAGGAAGCCTTGGGCGTCGCGCTGGTCGATGGCTATCTCGCCAAGTTCATGCCGGCGCTTGCCGCCGTTCTTGAGGACGAAAGGTCGGCGAAGGCACGGCTCGCCGTTTATAGCGGCTTTTTCGTCGACAGCCTGCGCGACGGGTTGATGCCGCTTTGCGCGGCGCTATCCGCCGAGGCGGCCGCCTTGCCCCAGTCGATGCAGCGCCAAGCCTCGACCTTCTTCGAACTCCATCTCGACTGGCTGTCCGGGGTCGTCCGGGACGGGATCGCCGACGGTGAGTTTCGCGCCGGCCTCGATGTGCGCCAGACGGCGACCATGCTGCTCAGTGTTGCAGAAGGGGCAAGTCTGGTCGCGTGGGCGCTAAAAGACAGCACACGTATTGAGCCGGCGTTTTCGCAAGTTGTAGAGAGTCTTGCCGAGCCAAGCGCGGACTGAATCTATTCGAACAATCAGCAAGGAACGACGCTAGGAGTGTGAAGAAATCCGTTATTGAAAAGGACATTCCGAACGTTGGCTGGTTGAGCTCGGAAGAACTCGCCGGGGCCTCGGAAACGTCGAATGGAGCCCTGTGCCAAATCGGCGCGAAGGATATCCAATGGGTCCAGAGCTATGTCGCAGGGGACAAGACGTTCTGCGTCTACCTCGCGAACGACACGGGAGCCATTGAGAGACATGCCGAACTGAGCGGGTTTCCAGCCAGCAAGATCACGGAAATCGCGACGGTGATCGACCCGACGACGGCCGGATAGAGGAACCCTGCGCGGGTCGTTGTTGCATCTTAGGGTTTGGTGGAGCCAGACGGGATCGAACCGACGACCTCGTGAATGCCATTCACGCGCTCTCCCAACTGAGCTATGGCCCCTTGCGGAATTGTGTGAAATCGGGGGTGCGTAATGCGCGCCGTCGATTCCAGACCGCATCGTTTATGCCCAGCAGCCCGTTCGTTCAAGCGAAATGCGACTCGAAGCCGAAGATCGGTGGGAATTGCAGCGGGCTGGCCGGCGGCGCTAGACCTCCGGCAGTTCCTCAGGCTTCCTCTTCCCGCTCGTTCTTGACGATGTCGGTGACGTCGGCGTCTTCGTCTTCGTCGTCCTCGAGAAACGCATCCTGATCGTCGCTATCGGGGATGTCGTCACCGTCATCTCCGATGTCCGCGATCTCTTCGTCCTCGGCGTCAGCCTTCTCGGCCTCCGCCGCTTCATCAAGGCTGATGACCTCGGCGCCGCCGCCCATGACGGGTGTATCCTCTTCTGCCTCGGGCTCAGCCACTGGCTCAGCCAATGGCTTCGCCGCTGGTGCCGGTGTTGGTGCACTACGCCGGG
>Ga0209013_10002834_pt1 | contig 15633 bp, 15 predicted proteins | sample Cruoilmetagenom2_FD_187291 | JGI IMG/M metagenome (GOLD analysis project Ga0209013, IMG submission 187291) | Oil polluted marine microbial communities from Coal Oil Point, Santa Barbara, California, USA - Sample 2 (SPAdes) (version 2) | ecosystem: Environmental > Aquatic > Marine > Oil seeps ... | reverse complement strand
TCACGTTCGGCTTTAGTTGCCATAAATTCTCTTTCTGATGCATGTTTACATTTTTCTTCATAAATCTCTGCTTTAGGTGATTTTCCACCATCGAGATAATGTTGTAACAATCTATGCACCATCACATCAGGATATCGACGAATTGGAGAAGTAAAATGCGTATAATAATCAAAAGCTAAACCATAATGCCCAATATTATCCGTAGTATAAATTGCTTTACTCATAGATCGAATAGTTAAAGTTTCGACCATATTTGCTTCTGCTTTACCATGTACTTCGTTTAATAACCTATTTAGTGAGTCTGTAGTGTGCTTTTTCGTATCGGTTTGTATCTTATATCCAAATTTTGCTATAATACCTTCTAAAGCAGCTAATTTATCCACATTTGGCTCATCGTGTATTCTATAAACAAATGTTTTATTCTTATTATTCTCTTTCTTTTTACCTATAAACTCCGCTACTTTTCTATTAGCTAATAACATAAATTCTTCAATCAATTTATTCGCATCTTTCGATTCTTTTACATAAACTCCTATGGGAATAAAATCATCATCTAGTTGAAATTTTACTTCTGTTTTATCAAAAGATAATGCACCCTGTTTCATTCTTCTTTTGCGTAATATCTTTGCTAATTCATCGAGTTTAAGGATTGCTTGATTTATTGGATCCTCAGGATTCTCTTTAGGATTTTCTATAATAACCTGTGCGTCTTCATAAGCAAATCTTTTGTCAGAATAGATTACTGTTCTTCCAAACCATTGATCAATAACATGTGCTTTATGATCAATTTCAAATACTACAGAAAAGGTTAATTTTTCTTCATTAGGTCGTAAAGAGCAAACATTATTGGATAAAATTTCAGGCAACATAGGTACTACCCTATCCACTAAATAAACCGAAGTAGCTCTTTGATAAGCTTCATCTTCTAAAATTGTATTTTCTTGCACGTAATGAGAAACATCTGCAATATGAATTCCAATTTCATAATTTCCATTTTCTAATTTGGTAAATGATAAAGCATCATCAAAATCTTTTGCATCTTTTGGATCTATGGTAAAGGTTAAATCCTTTCGCATATCTCTACGTTTAGCTATTTCATTTTTAGAGATATGTATATCTATTTTTGACGCATAATCTTCTATTTCTTTTGGAAATTTATATGGTAAACCATATTCTAAAAGTATGGAATGAATTTCTGTATTATGATCTCCAGGTTTACCCAGAATTTCAATTATTTTTCCAAAAGGATTTTTTGAATTACTCGGCCAATCAGAAATCTTTGCTAAAACTTTATCTCCGTTTTCTGCACCATCTAATCTATTTTGTGAAATAAAAATATCACTATACATTTTTGGATCATCTGGTACAACAAAACCGTAATTATTATTAAGTTGTAAAACTCCAACAAATTCTGTTTTAGCTCTTTCTACTATTTCAACTATATCTCCTTCTTGCTTTTTATTCTTCTTTCTTTTATAAACATAGACCTTCACAATATCATTATGTAAAGCATGATTTAAATTTCTTGAAGGAATATAAATATCATGTTCTAAATCATCACAAACAACATAAGCATTGCCGCGTGAAGTAATATCAACAACACCTTCAAAATAATGATTCTGATCTTTTATAACATACTTACCACGTGAAACTTCTTCAATTCTTTCTTGAGTTTTTAATTCGGATAATTTTTGAATTATTTGATTTCTACCGTTACTATCGTTAATATTTAATTTACCAGCTATTTGTTTATAATTAAGGACTTTATTTGAATTCTGATTGAATATTTGTAAGATATCTCTAGTTAAATGTTTAATAACATTACCTTTTTTTTTATAAATAGATTTCTTTTTTCTCGACATTATTGTATTATTTAAAGGTTTAAAAGTACTCATAAAAAACAATACGTACTTTAAATTTCTATTATTAAAAACTAATTTAACTTTGTACTAAAATAAATAAACAAATGAATAGTAATTGGTACACAATTATTAATCCAACTTCAGGTAATGGTAAAAGTTTAAAACATTTAGACTTCATCAAAAAAGAGTTTATTAAAAATAATATAAATACTACAATTGTTTTAACAAAATACATTCATCATGAAAAAGAATTGGTTTTATTAGCAATAAAAAATGGATATACTAAATTTATAAGTGTTGGTGGAGATGGAACATTACATCATATTGTTAATGGAATAATGAATCAAACTATAATTGAAAGTAATAAAATTAAAGTTGCTGTTATACCAGTTGGTACTGGAAATGATTGGGTAAATACTTATCAAATACCTAATAATATTAAACAGGTAGTTAAAATAATTAAAAAAGAAAATACCTTTTTACAAGATATTGGTCAAATTTCATTACTTGATAAAAAAGATAAATTGTATTTTAATAATTTAGCTGGAATTGGATATGATGCTTTTGTTGTAAAAAGAATTTTAAACTATAAAAAATTAGGTTCTTTAACTTATTTAATAGCAGGTTTAGTTAGTTTTTTTAATTTTAAAAAAGAGTTTATACATGTGACAATTGCAGAAAAAATTATAAAATCAAAAATATTTATGATCTCCATCGGTCTATGTAAATATTCTGGTAGTAATATGCAACTAACTGATTATAAAAATCATACACAAGGTTTTTTTGATATCACTTTAATTAAAAATATTACTCTATTTAAAATTATTAAAAATATACACAAATTATATAATGGCAAATTATTTGATTTAGAAGAAGTAGCTACCTATAAAAATAAAACCATACTAATTACTTCTAATAATTCACTTTATATTCAAGCTGATGGTGAGTTATTAGGAAAGGGTAATGTAGAAATAAACATTATCACTAAGGCTATTCAATTTATTATTCCATAAATTAAAATTACAGAAATGTTAAAATTTAACATTTCTGTAACATTTTATAAAACACTTCGTCTTTAAAGTATGAAGATGATCTATAAAATAATAATTTTGTGTATTCTAATATTTTCACTATTTATACTTATCGTTAAATTTAGTATAGATCATACTTTTAATGAAATAGAATGTTCTAACATAAATAATATTTCACCAACTTCAATTATTTATAAAGTAGAAAAAATTTAATTTTTATTAACATTTATTATATATATACTTTTTTATTTAAATTTAATTAAAAGAAAATGATGATATATATAGTTTGTTAATATATACTATAAATTAATCTAAAATAATTTTGATTTATTACTTTTTAAAATACATCAACATTAAATAAATAATTAAATACTTGTAAATCAAAACTATTTTTATACTTATTAACAATCGGTTAATAATGATTTTAACCATATATTATTAATAACTAATTGTAATTAAATTGTTATTAAACTACTATTATTGGTTAATAAATTACTACTAAAAAAGTATAAAAAAATTTGCTTAATAAAATAAAAAATATCTATTGTAAAATTATTTTAATTAACAAAAAAAACTTTTAATAATTAAGTAATTTTTTATTCACAATCTACCTATTTTGTAATAGGTTAATTCTTAAAATTTTATAAAATACTATTAACATCACTTTAAAATTGTGTTTATAAAGTTCAAAATACTAATTTTGTATAAATCTAAAAGTAAAATACACAAATGAAAATAGCAATTGGGAACGATCATGCCGGAACAGTTTATAAGTTTAAAATTGTTGAATTACTAAAAAGTAAAGGAATTGAAGTGATTAATTTTGGAACAGACTTAGAAGAAAGTATGGATTTCCCAGATACCATTCATCCTGTTGCAAAAGCGGTTGAAATAGGTAATGCTGATTTAGGAATAATTTTATGCGGTAGTGGTAATGGTGCTGCTATGACCGCAAATCATCATCAAAACATTAGAGCTGCGTTATGTTGGAACAATGAATTAGTAGCTTTAGCGCGTCAACATAATAATGCTAATATTTTAAGTATTCCAGCAAGATTTGTAAGTGAAAAAGAAGCTTTAGAATTTGTAGAAATATTTTTGAATACTGAATTTGAAGGCGGTCGTCACGAACGTAGAATTAATAAAATCCCTATTAATAATTGTTAAAAATTTATGAGTCATTCTCATCATCATTCTCATAAAACCTTATCTGGTAAAAAATTATTAATATCTATTGTATTAAATATTTTAATTACTGTTGCTCAGGTAATTGGCGGTGTTATTTCTGGAAGTTTGGCATTAATTTCTGATGCAGTACATAATTTATCTGATGTTATTTCATTAATTATTAGTTATATAGCTAATTTACTTACCAATAGAAAAAAACAAACTTTACATCAAACCTTTGGATACAAACGAGCGGAAATTATTGCAGCTTTTATAAACTCAGCTTCTTTAATAATTATTGCAGTTTTTTTAGCTTTTGAAGCACTAAAAAGATTTAAAAACCCACAAGAAATAGGTAGCGATTTAGTTATTTGGTTGGCTTTCATAGCAATTTTAGGAAATGGTTTTAGTGTATTATTGTTAAAAAAAGATGCTGATCATAATTTAAATATGAAAGCGGCATATTTACATTTAATGACGGATATGTTAACTTCAGTTGCAGTGTTAATAGGTGGTTTATTAATGAAGTTTTATCATATTTATTGGATAGATGCTTTATTAACTATATTAATTTCAATATATCTTTTATTTATGAGTTGGAATATTTTTATGGAATCACTAAAAATATTAATGCTTTTTGCACCTAAACATATTCAAATTAATAATATTCAAACCGAAGTATTAAAAATAGAAGAAATTAAAAACATTCACCATGTTCATATTTGGCAACTTAATGATCATGATATTCATTTTGAAGCACATTTAGAATTTAAAAATGATATAAAATTGTCTGAATTTGATACGATTTGTAATCAAGTTGAAAACTTATTACTAGAAAAATTTCATATAAACCATTCTAATTTACAACCTGAATTTGAACGTGACGATTTTAAAGAATTCATAATTCAAGATTAAAACTAAACCATTATCACATTAAATATGCAATGGAAACTAAAAAAATACAACGAACTTACGGTAGATGAATTCCATAATATTTTACAATTACGTATCAATGTTTTTGTGGTTGAACAAAATTGTCCTTACCCGGAGCTAGATGGAAAAGATAAAATAGCACATCATTTTTTTGCTATCACTAAAGAAAAACCAAATCAAATACTTGCTTACTCACGTATTTTTAAACCTGGTGATTATTACCAAGAAGCGGCAATTGGTAGGGTAGTGGTACATCCTGATTTTAGGAAAGAAAAATTAGGGTATAAATTAATTTTAAAATCCATAAAACAAATAGAAAAACAATTTAAAACAAAAGAAATAAAAATTGGAGCTCAAACGTATCTTAAAAAATTTTATGAATCACAAGGTTTTAAAAAAGTAGAAAAATCGTATATAGAAGACGGGATACCACATATTTATATGATAAGGTCTTAAAAATTACCACTTATAGAAAACAATGGTCCTTGAAAAATCAAATTAAATTCTCCATTCCAATTCGATTCATTGACTTTTGCAGTAAATTTAAAATAACGATAACTTAAACCTATGCCAATATTTTTAAATACCTGATAATTAACTCCCGGACCAACATTCCATAAGCTACCAAAATAATCCCCAATACTTATACCAAACAAATCTAACCTAGCTGTAAATCCCCATTTTTCTGATGGGGAATAAAAATACCAAACACCAAGATTAGGTAGTGGCGCAATAACACTAACAGATTTTTTTTCAAAATTAAAATCTTCTTCATTAATGTAAGCATCACCCTTAATATATGCACCAACGTTTAAAGCATGCACCCCTAAACCCACACCTAATTCATGATTTAACTTTTTAAAAAGACTTCTTCCTATAAAAATTCTATACATAGCCAAACCAGTTCCAACTTTTACATTTGACCCTTCTTTAAAAGTCACATCTTCCCAATTCACATCTTCTTTTAATTGCCATTTATTACCACCCTTAACACTAAAATACTCGGAGGATAAGGTCCAGTTTTTTGAAAACCTCCAATTAAAATTAAAGAAAAAAGTGGATTGGTTATTATTAAGACCAAAAGCTTCTTCAAAATCAATGATTGAGTTTGGTCCAGATCCGTCTACTTTAATTTTAAATATTTTATTAGAAGAATACACACCTGCATTAAACATAAATTTATCAGTAAGTAAAGGATGATTTTTTTTAACTTCTTGAGAAAACGAAAACATATTTACTAATAAAAAGACTAAAACTAGCAAATTTGTTTTTTTATTCATAGTAAGGTGAATAATACTTAATTAAGTATCTAATAAGATTACAATAAAGGTAACAAAAAAACGGTAACATTATTATTATTTTTTCCTATTTTAGCTTTCCAATAAAATTTAGATTAAATAAAAAAATATTAGAAAGATTATGGCAGACGACAAAGAAAAAGCAGCAAAATTAAAAGCATTACAACTTACACTTGATAAATTAGATAAAACTTACGGTAAAGGCTCTGTGATGAAGATGGGAGATGTAATTTATGATGACGTACCTACAATACCATCCGGATCTCTAGGTTTAGATATGGCATTAGGAGTTGGTGGTTATCCAAGAGGTAGAGTTATTGAAATTTATGGACCAGAATCATCTGGTAAAACAACTTTAGCAATTCACGCAATGGCAGAAGCACAAAAAGCTGGTGGAATTGCGGCTTTTATAGATGCAGAACACGCTTTTGATCGTTTTTATGCTGAAAGCCTAGGAGTTGATATTGATAATTTAATTATTTCTCAACCAGATTATGGAGAGCAAGCCTTAGAAATTGCTGATAATTTAATTAGCTCTGGAGCAATTGATATTGTTGTGATAGATTCTGTTGCAGCATTAACTCCTAAAAGCGAAATAGAAGGTGAAATGGGAGATTCAAAAATGGGATTACATGCCCGTTTAATGTCTCAGGCATTAAGAAAATTAACGGCTACAATTAACAAAACCAACTGTACCGTTGTTTTTATAAATCAATTGCGTGAAAAAATAGGTGTAATGTTTGGTAACCCTGAAACAACAACAGGTGGTAATGCATTAAAATTTTATGCATCTGTTCGTTTAGATATCAGAAGACGAACACAAATTAAAGATGGTGACAAAGTTTTAGGTAATAGAACTAAAGTTAAAGTAGTTAAAAACAAAGTTGCCCCTCCGTTTCAAACTACTGAATTCGATATTATGTATGGTCATGGTATTTCAAAAGTTGGTGAAATTTTAGATCTAGGAGTAGAATACGATATTATTAAAAAAAGTGGATCGTGGTTTAGTTATGGTGACACAAAACTTGGTCAAGGTAGAGATGCGGTTAAAAATTTAATAGCCGATAACCCTGAATTAGCTGAAGAGCTCGAAGCTAAAATCGTTGAAAAAATCAATGGCGAAGATTAAAACTTTTTCTTTATAAGAAACAAAAAAGCATTCTTAATTTAAGAATGCTTTTTTGTTTTATTTAAACTTCCTACTTAATTATTTATTAGCCTCTTTAATATATTTTTCTAAAGCCATTGTCATGGATGGATTTTCTTTTGATGGAGCTGCGATATCAATTTTTAAACCGGCATCTTCAGCAGCTTTTACAGTTGTATTACCAAATACAGCAATACGAGTATTTTTTTGTTTAAACTCAGGAAAGTTTTTAAACAATGATTGAATTCCGCTTGGGCTAAAAAACACTAAAACATCATAAAAAACACCTTCTAAATCAGATAAATCGCTGATAACAGTTTTAAATAAAATTACCCGTTCCCACACTACATCAATATCTTTTAATTTTTTAAGCATAGATGGCTTAACCTTGTCTGAGCACGGTAATAAAAATTTTTCTTCTTTATGCTTTTTAATCAAAGGCAAAAGATCATCAAAAGTTCTGGTACCAACGTAAATTTTTCGCTTTCTATACACCACATATTTCTGTAAATAAAAGGCTACTGCTTCTGATAAACAAAAATATTTCATATCATCCGGGATAGAAATACGTAACTCTTCAGCCAATCTAAAATAATTATCAACAGCATTTCTACTTGTAAAAATAACAGCAGAAAAGTCTAAAAAGTCAATTTTTTGATCTCTAACATCTCTGGCTGATACTCCTTCAACATGAATAAAAGATCTAAAGTCAATTTTTACCTTTTGTTTATTCATTAAATCGAAATACGGAGATTGGTTAGCCTTTGGAGCAGGTTGAGAAACAAGTATAGTTTTTATTTTCATGTGCTTATGTTTTTTCTTTTACATTTGTATGTTACTTAAACAAGTAACATACTTTTTTTATTTAGTCAATAAACAATTTATAAATAACTATAAAGGGGGCTATTTCAAGGGCGCAAAGGTACAAAAATAAATAAAACAAATTAGTAAAATTTAATCTTTCATTTTTTATGAGTTTGATATAATTAAATAATGATAAAACAACAAACAAAATTAGACCAACAATTAATAAGAATTTTTGAAAGAAACCAACACTATATGCTACTACAATTATTAAAGGAAAAACAACTATAGATAAAAAAGATAAATTACTCATTTTCAAGAAGGTTAGATACCTCTGTTCATCATTTAATTCGAAAATAATTGACAGTAAAAAACCTATAACATAACGTACTAAAATAAACAATACAGTTATATTAAAAATTTGAAAATAAAAGTAAAAATCATTAGTAATTAATTCACTGTAAAAAGTTTTAAAAACAAAAAATATAAGAAGAGAAAGATTAAATATAATAACAAAAAAGAACAAGAAATGAAATCTATTAAATAAAAGAGGGTTAATTTTTACATAATCTGTATAATATTTTTCAGAATAAAGAAGGGAAAGTAATTTGTTAAATTGTTGATTGTAATTGTTTTTTAACAGGGTAATCAAAACCAATACAATCATAATAACTAATGTTACCCAACTGTTTGTAAAAGAAATCCTCTCTAAACCTTCAAACATTTAATCTGCTATTTTTACTTCTACTTTATTCCCTTGAAAACCTTCGAATAAATCATAAAATTGTATCGCAATTCTAAAGGTTACTTTATCTTTAAACTGAAGTTTAGGACTGGTAAATCTTGCTTCCAAAACAATTTTTTCATTTTCTTTTATGGGTCTTAAACCTTTTATTATTAATGGAATTTTTTCAATTTCTTTCTTTTCTTTTCCTTGAAAAACACCTACAAAATGTACATTTTCAAAAGTAATAGTTTTATTATAAAGATTAATAAATTCGAATGGTATTATTTGTTCTTCACCGGGTTTTATAACTATTTCTTTTTCAAAAATTAAGCACTTTACCTTTTGAAAAGTTTGATAATTGTTAATATCAATACCATAATGCATTTTCTTGTTTTTATTAACAATAGGATATCCATTTATTTTACTACCTACCGCCACAACATCTTTGTTTTGCATTATGCTTTCTGTATCTTTAATATCATACTGATTTTTTCTACCCTTTATAGAATTATAGGAATGCGTACTTATTTTTGTGTAAAAATTATAAATAGAAGCATTTCGATAAGAATTAACAAAAACAATTGGCTTAGAATCTGTTTTTTCTTTAACCGCAGGGATCCAAATTTTAGAAGCATGTGGCTCTAAAACTAGTGGTGAAATATTCTCGTTGGCCAGAAAAATTCTAGCTACTAATAAAATAACAAATTGAATACTTCCAATAATAATCAACCACTTTCTAGCTTTTATATTTTCTATAAAATAAGGAAATGTTAAAACAATTAATGGTATTAAAATTATACCCGTCCATTGTGCTTGTGGATTTGTTGAAAAAGAAGAGATAAAAAAGAAAATGATAAAACCATAAACAATGTAGGATAAAGATTTATCGAATGTTGATTTAATTTTTTGTTTAAAAAAAGCTTTATATATCAAAGGAAATGTAATACCTACAATTACAATTTGATTAACAATATGCATTATATTATAACTTATACGGTAGGGTTTTTTGTTTCTTTCCATCAAATGATATCTAAAGGAAGGGAAATCATTTATATACTGCCAATATAAATGAGGCAAAAACAAAATAAAACCCAAAAGACTCGCCATCCAAAAGTTTTTGTTTTTTAGCAAAGAACGGTTAGACAATACAACAAAAAACAGAACCAAAACCCCATGGTATTTACTATACAACATGGCACTCATGGTAAAGCCCAATACTAATATATTCAACCAACTTTCATTGTGTAAAAATCGTTTATATACAAGCAAAAACAAGGCAACAAACAATAAAAGAGGAGTGTCGGGAGTAGTTATAAAGCCATAAACATTTAATAGAGCCATGGAAACAACGAGTAAAAAAAACAACCAAACATAGTTTTGTTTTTTAGGAATATCAATAATTTTCCAAATGATATAAAGCATCAGTGAAAAACTAATGGTTGAAAAAAATCGCACACCCAATTCTCCTTTAAAAAAGAAATCACTAATTTTTATCCATAGCGCTACCATAGGAGGGTGATCAAAATACCCAAAAGCCAATTCTTTTGACCATACCCAATAGTATGCTTCATCTTCTAATAATCGAGTAAAATAACTTTGTAAGAAATTAATTAGAAAAAAAACAAATAGAAAAAAAACAAATTGATATTTAGATTTATGTGATATGCCCATATAGAATATTCTTAACACAAAATTAGCAATAAATTATTTTACCTTTGTACAAGTAAAAAAATAAATATGCAAGACACTCTAGTCATTATCCCAACATATAATGAAAAAGAAAATATTGAAAATATTATAAGGGCAACTTTTTCTCAAAAAAAAGCTTTTGATATTTTAGTAGTTGATGATAACTCACCAGACGGGACCTCGATACTTGTTAAAGAACTTCAAAAAGAATTCCCTAAAAGTTTGTTTTTAGAAATAAGAAAAGAAAAGAATGGTTTAGGAGCAGCTTATATTCACGGTTTTAAATGGGCCCTAGAAAGAAATTATGATTATATCATTGAAATGGATGCCGATTTTTCGCATAATCCCAAAGATTTAGTCAGACTTTATAATGCCTGTGTAAAAAAAGGTGCAGATGTTTCAATTGGATCTAGATATTCTAAAGGGGTTAACGTTGTTAATTGGCCAATGAAAAGGGTTTTACTTTCTTATTTCGCCTCCAAGTATGTGCAGATTATTACCGGAATGCCATTTCATGATACAACAGCAGGGTTTGTTTGTTATAACAGAAAAGTCTTAGAAACTTTAAAATTAGATAAAATTAGATTTATTGGATATGCCTTTCAAATTGAAATGAAATTCAAAGCATGGAAACATGGTTTTAATATCCAGGAGGTTTCTGTTATTTTTACAGATAGAACTTTAGGTGAATCAAAAATGAGTAAAACCATTATTACAGAAGCAATATTTGGAATTATTAACATGAGATTCAGAGGGTTACCTAAATAGATAAAAAAGAAAGTAGAAGTTTAAAATGCAATTATAAAAATGAACTCCATTCTAATTAAAAATGCTCGAATAGTAAACGAAGGCAGTGTTAAAAACTTAGATCTGTTAATTCAAGGTGAATTTATAGCAGAAATTGCTAAAAATATAGAAGATTATCCTTCAAATACTATAGTAATTGATGCTAAGAATAAATATTTAATTCCCGGTGTAATAGATGATCAAGTACATTTTCGCGAACCAGGACTAACACATAAAGCAAATATTACTACAGAATCTAGAGCAGCTGTGGCTGGTGGAATCACCTCTTTTATAGAAATGCCAAATACGAATCCACAGGCAACCACTCAAAAGTTATTAGAAGATAAATTCAAAATTGCAAGTCAAAGTTCTTATGCAAACTACTCTTTTATGTTTGGAGGAACAAATGATAATTTAGAAGAACTTTTAAAAACAAATTCTAAAAATGTAGCAGGCATAAAATTGTTTTTAGGCTCTTCAACAGGTAATATGTTAGTAGATAATGAAGAAACTTTAGAAAAAATATTTTCTTCTACAAAAATGCTCATATCAGTCCACTGTGAGGACGAGGCGACTATAAAAAATAATTTAGACAAGCAAAAAAGTGTTTATGGGGATAATATACCCGTAAAATTGCATCCAAAAATTAGAAGTGAAGAGGCTTGTTATATTTCTTCATCAAAAGCAATAAAATTAGCAAAAAGAACAGGTGCACGGTTACATGTTTTTCATCTTTCAACAGCAAAAGAAACAGAATTGTTTACGAATAAAATTCCCTTAAAGGAAAAACAAATTACAGCTGAGGTTTGTGTACACCATTTATGGTTTGATGAAAAGGATTATGATGAAAAAGGAACATTAATAAAATGGAACCCTGCAATTAAAACTAAAAAAGACAAAGAAGGTTTGTGGAAAGCATTATTAGATGATAGAATTGATGTAATTGCTACTGATCATGCTCCTCATACATTAGAAGAAAAAAAGCAAGTTTACACAAAGGCTCCAAGCGGAGGACCATTAGTTCAACACGCACTTTTAGCCATGTTTGAAGCAGTAAGAAATAGTAAAATTTCCGTCGAAAAAATGGTTGAAAAAATGAGTCATAACCCTGCAATTTTATTCAAAATTGAAAAAAGAGGGTATATTAAAAAAGGATATTATGCTGATCTTGTCCTAATAGACACCTCTAAAAGTCAAGTAGTTACTAAAGAAAACATTTTATATAAATGTGGTTGGTCTCCTTTTGAAGGAACAGAGTTTAGCTCTACTATAACCCATACTTTTGTAAATGGAAAATTGATTTATAACCTGGGAGTTTTTAATGATAAAATAAAAGGAAAAAGATTAAAGTTTAACGGTTAGTAATTATGATAAAAAAAACTGTTTATATAATTATTATATTCCTATTTCTTTCCTGTGAAAGTAAGATTAAATATGATAAACCAAAAGATTTAATTCCAAAGGAACAAATGATAGATCTACTGACCGATATGCAATTGGTAATTGGAACATCAGGTGTTAAAAACAAAGATTTAGAAAAAGACAAAAACTACATGTCTTTGATTTATGAAAAGTATAATGTGGATAGTACACAATTTGCATCCAGCAACATTTATTATACAGCAAATATTAGTGAATATGAAAATATATTCGAAGAAGTTGAAAAAAGACTAAAAGAACTTCAAAACCAATATGATAGCAACAGGGATTCGATAATTAAATCTAAAAAGGGTTATAAAGACCAAAAATCACCAAGCAAGAATTCTAAAATGCTTGATACTATTTTAAAATAAGCTAAGATTGAAAATCTTTACATACACCCTCAATGGTTTGGTGTACTTCAATAAATTTAAAATCTAAAGCCTCTTTAATTTTTTCTGAAGAAAAATATTTTTTTGACTGAGAAGCTCTAGCCGAAAATTTAGTCATTAACGGAGGCTTGAAGGTGACTTTACTTTTAATGGATTCTAACCTCCATAGAGTTTCACTCAATGATTTAGACACTCTTATGTTAGGCCTTTTTACTTTAAGACAATCTGCCATTTGAAAAAACAAATCTTTAAAGGATAAATTTTTTGAAACCAAAACAAAACGTTCGTTTTTAATATCACTAAGCATCAATTTTTGCATAATTGAAACTACATCTTTTACATCAACAAATCCTGTAACACCTTCGGTAAAGTATTTAAATCCTGAATTAATTTTTGTAAACAGATTACCAGTACCTTTGTTCCAAAAACCGGACCCTAAAATTACACCTGGATTCACTATTACAACATCAACCCCTTCTTGTGAGGCCCTCCACACTTCTTTTTCAGCACCATATTTCGTGATTGCATATCCGCTTTTATTCATGCTATTATTCCAATCACCCGACTCGTCGACAAACTTGGTCTTCTCTTTTTTTTCAATAGTTGCTATGGAACTTACAAAGCACAATTTTTTTATAGAATTATTTATACAAAAGTTTACAATATTTGTTGTTCCGTCAATATTAATTCTTCTCATTTTTTTATAATCTCTCGGGTCAAAAGACACAAAAGCAGCTGCATGATATACGTGGGTAACATTTTTAAATGCAATTTCAAGAGCCGAAATATTATTTAATTCAGCCTCAACCCAAAGAATTTTATTAAAAAGAGATTCAGCATTTGAGGTATAATAACCAAATATTTTTTTTACAACTTGTAGATCACTTGATTTTTGGTGTATAGCTATAACCTCATCATTTTTCAATAACAATTGATATAATAAATGTGAACCAACCAACCCAGTTCCTCCTGTAACTAAAATCATAAGGCGAAAATAAAAAATAGAATTGGATACTTAAATATTTGTAAGTAAAATTTTATGACTGAAAACAGTATTGTTTATATTTGACAAAATTTTTGAAATGACAAAGAACTTTGTAGAAGAATTACGTTGGAGAGGCTTGTTACATAATATTATGCCTGGCACCGAAGAACAATTACAAAAAGAACAAACAAGTGCATATATTGGTTTTGACCCAACGGCAGACTCTTTACATATTGGTAGTCTTGTTCAAATTATTTTGTTGATGCACTTTCAAAAAGCAGGCCATAAACCAATCGCTTTAGTCGGAGGCGCAACCGGAATGATTGGTGATCCTTCTGGGAAATCAAACGAGAGAAATTTATTAGATGAAGAAACATTAAATAAAAATGTTGCCGGAGTCAAAAAAACATTAGAAAGGTTTATTGATTTTTCAGGAGATATTGATAATGCTGCCGAAATGGTGAATAATTACGATTGGATGAAAAATCTGTCGTTTTTAGATTTTGCTCGTGATATAGGTAAACACATTACGGTTAATTATATGATGGCAAAAGATTCAGTAAAGAATCGTATCAATGCGGAGTCAAAAGAAGGAATGAGCTTTACAGAATTTACCTATCAACTGGTTCAAGGCTATGATTTTTTACATTTATACAGCAATAAGAATTGTAAACTACAAATAGGCGGAAGCGATCAATGGGGTAATATTACAACTGGCACAGAGTTAATTAGAAGAAAAGTTCAAGGAAAAGCTTTTGCTTTGACTAGCCCGTTAGTTACTAAGGCCGATGGAACAAAATTTGGAAAAACCGAAGGTGGTAATATTTGGTTAGACACCAAGAGAACTTCGCCATATAAATTCTATCAATATTGGTTGAATGCAAGTGATGTTGACTCCGAAAATTATATCAAAATATTTACCTTTTTAGATCAGGAAACTGTAGAAGAATTGATAGAAAAACATAAAGAAGCACCGCATATGCGTCTTTTACAAAAAAGAGTAGGTGAGGAGGTAACTATAATGACTCACGGAAAAGAAGCGTATGAAAATGCGGTACAAGCATCTAATATATTATTTGGAAAATCAACGGCAAGTGATTTAAAAACATTAGATGAACAAACTTTTTTAGATATTTTTGAAGGTGTCCCTCAAGGGGAAATAAGCAAAGAAGATCTGGAAAAAGGAATAGAAATTGTGGATGCTTTAAACGAAAAATCAGGGTTTTTAAAATCAAATGGAGAAGCTAGAAGAGCTTTAAAAGAAAATTCTATTTCTGTGAATAAAGAAAAAGTTAAAGAGGACTTTATTATTAAAATAGAAGACCTTATTGCCGATAAATTCATACTTCTACAAAGAGGTAAGCGCAATTATTTTTTGTTAAAAATTAAATAA
>Ga0209013_10002833_pt1 | contig 15634 bp, 13 predicted proteins | sample Cruoilmetagenom2_FD_187291 | JGI IMG/M metagenome (GOLD analysis project Ga0209013, IMG submission 187291) | Oil polluted marine microbial communities from Coal Oil Point, Santa Barbara, California, USA - Sample 2 (SPAdes) (version 2) | ecosystem: Environmental > Aquatic > Marine > Oil seeps ... | reverse complement strand
TCTTCGCCGCGCTTTTGGATCGTCAGGATGCCGGTGATACCGATATGCAGGCCAAGTGAGACGTATTGTTCCATTTCCGAACGGGTGCCGCTAAAGCAATGGATCACCCCGGTTCGCGCGGAATTGGGATGGGCCTTGAGCATTTCCAACAGACGGCCATCGGTATCGCGCTCATGAAAAATCACCGGCAATCTTAGCTCGTCAGCCATCTCAAGCTGTCGCAAAAACCAGTATTCCTGATCCTTAATCGGTGAATACATCCGGTTGAAATCGAGGCCGATTTCTCCCCATGCCTTAACCTTTGGGCTTTTGGCAAGCTTTATGAGAAATTCAAGGGCTTCTTTCGAACAACTTTTTGCATCGTGGGGGTGATAGCCGACCGATGCGTACAAGTCTGGCTTTGATTCAGCCAGGGTAACCGCCCTTGCTGAACTCTTCTTATCTACACCCACGATCATAATCCCTGAAACACCGGCGTTATCTGCACGGCTCAGGACATCCTTGAAATCCTTATCATATATTCTGTCATCCAGATGACAGTGACTGTCGAATAATTTCATGATTAATCTCCAAATACATAATCAAATGGAATATTCTCTGTGTTCTCTGTGAACTCAGTGGTGAAAATATTTTATTAGACAAATCCTTCGCAAACATGATGTGATTTGAACAAATAGGTGCTAAATTAATGCTGATTGTGTGCATCTATATTATTGCATTGAAATATATTTGTTGCAATAGTCCGTTATATTCAATTTGAAATTCATTTATTTAGCGATAAATTTACCCAGGTTTTTTTAATGATTTAATGGAATTAATTTCTTTTTTATTTTACATAAATTGAATAATCAGTTATGGATCGTTAACGGCATACAGATTGCTTATATATAAAAATTTTGTCATTGTTCAGTTGCTACCTTATAACTTAAATTTGGAAATGAGCCTATGTTTTTCTCTATTTCATTGTACGTTGCCCTTGCAATTTTCGGATTTGGTCTGGTCTATAAGGCATCAACCTGGTTTCGTTACAACATCGGTATTGAAGCTGGAAAATTTTCTGCCCCAACACGGGTTTTCAAGGCTATTTTAGGGATTGCTTCTATCTTGTTCAGCGAGAAGATATTAACACTGATTAAGGTCTTTGTAATTGATGTAGTTTTGCAGGTAAGGATATTACGTCAGGACTTTCTCAGATGGCTTATGCACATTTGTATATATTTAGGTTTTATGCTCCTTCTTTTGATGCATGCCCTTGAAAACTTCATATCCGAACCCCTGTTTACCGATTACTATTCAACTGTCAATCCTTTTATGTTCTTACGAGATCTATTCGGTTTCATGGTAATAATCGGGATCGGTATTGCAATATTCAGGCGGTTTATTTTAAAAGTGCCCCGCCTTAAAACCAACGCCATGGATCACTATGCTATCATTATTCTTGCCGTTATTATGATTTCCGGCGTTTTTCTGGAAGCAACAAAAATTACATCCCACACCGAATTTCAGTTTATGGTGGAAGATTATGCCGGTCTAAGCGCAGAGGATGATGCCGATGAAATAAAGGTGCTGGAAAGCTATTGGGTTAAAGAGTATGGTGTGGTCTCCCCCAATGTAAAGAAGCCCTTTGACAAAGAGCTTTTGGATCAGGGTAAAGAATCCCATGAAATGAATTGTGCCGAGTGCCATTCTCGACCCCACTGGGCTTTTTTAGGTTATGGTACAGCCAAAATTATATCGCCTGTAGCACTGGGATTGGACAGGACGAATATGCCGACGATCCTCTGGTATCTCCATTTTTTAGCCTGCTGGATCGGCCTTGCCTATCTTCCTTTCAGCAAAATGTTTCACATTTTTGTCAGCCCGTTGAGTCTGCTTGCCAACGCTGTCATGGAAAAGGGAAAATCGGAACCTGCCAACATAGCCACCAGGCAGGCTATGGAGCTGGATGCATGTACCCATTGTTGCACTTGCACCCTGAACTGTTCCGCCGCTGTATTTTTTGAGATTTTTCCCAATACCAATATCCTTCCTTCTGAAAAAATCATATCAATAAAGGCCCTTGCTGCAGGCAAGGAACTAAGCGAACCTGAACTCAGGCACCTCCAGGAAGGAATCTACCTTTGTACTAACTGTTATCGCTGCACCGTGGTCTGCCCTGTTGGTATAAACCTGCAGGATTTGTGGTTTAATGTGAGGGAATCGCTCCTTAAAAAAGGATACCCGGAGTTTTTTGCTCTTTCGCCTCTGTCTTTTTATAGAGGTCTGATGAAAGAAGATGGTGATGGAGATAATTACCAAAAGCCATTGGATCAGACCCGGGAAGCTATTGCCGACAGGTGTGAGTTGATGAAGATGCCTGATAAGGTTCTGCCTCTGTCGGATATTGATTCGGCTTTTAAAGGCACCCTGAACCGATCAGATCAGGCTAACACCTTTTCAGGTTGCTTTGGTTGCGAAACCTGTACCACCGTGTGTCCGGTAGTCGCCAGCTACGACAACCCAAGGGAAGTTCTAGGGCTTTTACCCCACCAGATAATGAATGCCTGTGGATTAGGTTTAAAGGATCTGGCATTGGGCTCAAATATGCTGTGGGACTGCCTGACCTGTTATCAGTGCCAGGAACTGTGCCCCCAGGGGGTATGTGTCACTGATATTCTTTATGAACTCAAAAATGAAGCGGTTCAACAGGTAAGAGAAAAATCGCTTATGGAAAGAACATTATGAAATTTGCACTATTTCTCGGCTGTAATATTCCAGCCCGTCTTAACCAGTACGAATCATCAGCAAGAGCGGTTTTGAAAAAAGTTGATGTTGACCTGGTGGATATTAAGGAATTTAACTGTTGCGGATACCCTGTCAGAAATCTTGATCATAAGGCCTTTGTTCTTGCCTCTGCCAGAAATCTTGCCCTGGCTGCAAAAAAGAACCTGAACGTGATCAGCCTTTGTAAATGCTGCTACGGCAGTCTAAAAAAGGCAGACCATCTTATGAAAGAGAACGCCTCTCTGCGTGCAGAAATTAATAAAATCCTCAATAAAGAAGGTCTGCAATATGATGGAGATATAGAAGTAAAACACTTCCTGTCCGTTCTTTTCCATGAAGTTGGTGTTGAAACCTTAAAAAAGAAAATAGAAAAGACCTTTACAGATCTTAATATTGCTACCCACTATGGCTGTCATGTTCTCAGACCAAGCAAGGTAGTTCAATTCGATGATCCTGTGGCGCCATCCATATTTGATAAACTTGTGGAAGTTACAGGTGCAAAAAGCATTGACTGGTCAATGAAGCTTGACTGTTGCGGTGCCCCCTTATGGGGAGTAAATGATGATCTATCCATGAACTTGACCGAAAAAAAGCTGGAGAATGGGAAAAAAGCCGGTGCTGACTACCTTTGCACTGCCTGTCCATACTGTCAGATGCAGTTCGATACTGTGCAAAATACGATTCTTTCTATCCGGGGTACAAATCACCAGCTTCCTTCTCTCCTCTATCCCCAGCTTCTCGGACTGAGCCTGGGCATTGAAAGAGAGTTACTCGGGCTGAAGATGAATAGTTTGCCTATCGAAGGCATAGAGGATTTTTTTACCGAACAGAAAGCAATGGAAGCATAAGGAAAAAGAAAAATGGCTCAAAATAAAAAAGGTTCAGCAATGGTGGTAGGTGGTGGAATAGCCGGAATGCAGGCTGCTTTAGATCTTGCCGACTCCGGTTTTTACGTCTACCTTATGGAAAGGTCCTCTTCCATAGGGGGAATCATGTCCCAACTGGATAAGACCTTTCCAACCAATGACTGCGCCATGTGAATTATCTCACCCAAACTGGTCGAGGTCGGCCGGCATCTTAACATAGAATTACTGACTTTGTCAGAGGTGCAGAGCATCTCCGGGGAACAAGGTAATTTTGAAATCAAGCTCACCCAGCACCCCCGATATGTTGACATGGATAAATGTATCGCCTGCGGTATTTGTGCTGAAAAGTGCCCCAAAAAGGTTTTAAATGAATATGACGCCGGTCTTGCCAAACGCAAGTCGGTCTATGTGAAATACGCCCAGGCAGTTCCCTTAAAGTACGCTATTGATGAAAATTGTATCTATTTAACAAAGGGAAAATGCAGGGCCTGTGAGAAATTCTGCCCTTCTGACGCTATTAATTTTGATGACAAGGAAAAAGAGTTAACTATAAATGCAGGTGCGATACTTATAGCTCCCGGCAGTGCCGTGTATGATCCTTCCGTTAATGATACCTATGGCTACAAGCAATCTCCCAATATAGTCACCAGTCTGGAATTTGAGCGAATACTTGCTGCAACCGGACCTTTCGATGGCCATTTAGTCAGGCCTTCAGATCATAAAGAACCTGAGAAAATTGCCTGGATTCAGTGCGTGGGTTCAAGGGATGTGCACCCCGAATCCCAGCCATATTGTTCAGGGATCTGCTGTACATATGCCATAAAAGAGGCAATTATAGCCAAAGAGCACCAGAAGGGGGCACTGGATGCCGCCATATTTTATATTGATATAAGAACTCACGGAAAAGATTTTGAGCGATATTACAACCGGGCCCAGGAAGCAGACGTACGTTTCCTGAAATCAAAAATCAGCACTATCCGCCCTGCCGGCGATACGGGCAATCTTATCATCGGCTATACAGACGAAACAGGCAAAAGGATTGACGAAGAATTTAATATGGTAGTCTTGTCCGTTGGCTTTGCAAAATCAGAGGAAGCACTGGATCTGGCCCAAAAACTGGGCATTGAACTCGATCAATATCAGCTTGCCCTGACAAGCAGCTTTGAACCTGTTCGGACCTCAAAACCCGGTGTTTTTGTGTGTGGGGCCTTTGAAAGTCCCAAGGACATTCCCCAGTCGGTCATCGAAGCTAGTGCCTCTGCAGCCATGGTGGCAAGCGCCCTGTCCGAATCCCGCTGGTCCTTGACACAAACGAAAGAAAAGGTTGAAGAGATTGATGTGGTAGGAGATTCTCCACGGATAGGAGTGTTTGTTTGTCGTTGCGGGACCAATATTGCCGGTTTCCTGGAAGTTCCGGAAGTTGTCGAATATGCCAAGACCTTGCCGGGTGTGGTTTTTGTAGAGGATAATCTTTTCAGCTGCAGTCAGGATACCCAGGAAAAAATAACCCAGATCATTAAAGAACAAAAATTGAATCGGGTTGTGGTGGCTGCCTGCACACCCCGCACCCATGAACCGCTTTTCCAGGAAACGGTACTCAATGCGGGTATCAATAAATATCTTTTTGAAATGGCCAACATCCGTAATCAATGTTCCTGGGTACATAGCAATGATAATGAGGCAGCCACAGTAAAGGCCAAAGACCTTGTACACATGGCTGTTTCCAAAGTGGGCCTTTTAGCGCCACTTGCCGACCCTGAAATAGCAATGACCCAGTCCGCTCTTGTCGTAGGGGGCGGCCTTTCCGGAATTATCGCGGCAAAGAATTTGGCACAGCAGGGTTATCTTACCTATCTCGTTGAAAAAAGCAATACACTGGGCGGGCAGGCCTTAAACCTTTATGAAACCTGGCAGGGCGAAGATGTTCAAAAGAATCTAACTGCACTCATAAACGATATAGAATCCGATCAGAACATCAATGTCGTCAAGAACGCTGAAATAAGACAAGTGACTGGATTTGTGGGTAACTTTCAAACCACCATTGAAGCGGCAGGAAAAGAGCAGAAGATCGATCACGGTGTGGCTATTATAGCAACGGGAGCCGGAGAGTTCAAACCGGATCAATATCTTTATGGTGAAGATCCACGGGTTTTGACCGGGCTTGAGTTGGATCGAAAATTTATCGATAACGATCCTTCTTTAAACGAGATTAATTCGGCTGTTTTTATACAATGTGTTGGTTCCAGGATTAAAGAAAGACCATACTGCTCCAAGGTGTGTTGCACCCAGTCAGTAAAGAACGCCCTTAAATTAAAAGAGTTAAGGCCTGAAATGGATGTGTTCATTTTATACAGGGATATGCGCACCTACGGATTACGCGAGGGTCTTTATCGTGAGGCACGGGACAAAGGTGTTATTTTTATTCGCTATGACTTTGACAAAGAATTAACAGTTTCTAAAGATCATAACGATCTTCATGTACGCTGCACCAGCTATGTGCTTCAACGCGAAGTTGAGATAAAACCGGATATGCTTATCTTAGCTACTGCCATTGTTCCGCCGCAGGAAAATTCCATCGCGCAGCTGTTTAAGGTGCCGTTAAACGATGACGGTTTTTTTGTAGAAGCCCATGTTAAACTTCAGCCCATAGATTTTTCCACAAAAGGGGTCTTTGTCTGCGGTCTGGCCCATTCGCCAAAACCTGTGGACGAGGCCATTGCTCAAGGTCTTGGAGCAGCCTCACGAGCGGGTACATTTTTATCCCAGGACAAGGTCCTGGGCAATGCAATCGTTTCTAGTATCGATCCACAGGTATGCTGGGGTTGTGGCAAGTGTGTGGAGAACTGTGCCTATAATGCCATTGAACTGATAGAACTCGAGGGGAATAAGAGAGTCTCTCAGGTTCAAGAGGCCCTATGCACGGGATGTGGTGCCTGTGCTGTAATCTGTCCCACAGGCGCGGCTTCTATTTTCCATTTCGATGACCAGGAAGTGCTCACCATGGTTGGTGCAATGCTCGGATAGTAAGGATTGAAGATTGTCGATTGAAGATTGATGAATGTAGGATGGAAATCTTCAATTAGTTATTTTTTAAATTTGGTAACATTGACGACAAAGTGTCGATATGGCTCTTTGCTAAGCGCCTAATAAAAACCGACTTAAACGAGGAAATTTCACGCAATGGGAGAAGAATTCGAACCAAAAATAGTTGTATTTGCCTGTAACTGGTGTGCGTATTCGGCAGCCGACCTGGCAGGCGTAAGCCGTTTGCAATATCCATCGAATCTTCGAATAATACGGGTCATGTGTTCAGGACGGGTGAATCCCAATTTCATACTCGAGGCGTTTCAAAAGGGTGCCGACGGCGTACTGGTGGCAGGGTGACACATCGGCGACTGTCATTACCTGGATGGTAATGTAAAGGCCGAAAAGATGTTTAACATGACACGTGAACTGGCGAAGATTCTCGGCATCGACCTTGAAAGACTGCGCCTGGAATGGATTTCTTCAGCCGAAGGCACACGTTTTGCCGAAGTTGCCCGAGAATTTACAGAAAAGATCAATTCCCTGGGACCGTCTAAACTCAAACAAGCGGCCTGATTACGGCCGGATGCATAGAGGCATTTAAATGACTGCAATATCTGAGCTGATTGAAACCACAAAGACATACTACTGCCTGGATTGCGGGGTATGTACATCGAGCTGCCCTGTCTCTAAGGTGTTCCCTGATTTTTCGCCCAGGCAGATTATAGAAAGATCCCTTTATGAACTGGAGGACCCTTCCGACGATACCATCTGGAGTTGCCTGACCTGTGCTCAGTGCAGTGTGCGCTGCCCTGCAGACATCAATTTCCCTGAATTTATTCGTCTAATACGCGGTGAAGCCATTTCTTCCGGCTTTGACGGACAGGTTACACATAACGGGATGCTTCAAACGATTTCGTCCATACAAACCCGGAATATCCAGCAAAACCGGAAATTATGGATCGAAGACGGAAAAATCAGTGAAACAGGCGATATTTTCTTTTTTGTAGGATGCAGACCATATTTTGATGTCATCTTTAAGGATGTTGATGCGGGTTCAATTAAAGGGTCTCAGAATATTTTGAAAATTTTAAACACCTGCGGCATAGAGCCGGTGGTGAGCAATGATGAAAGATGCTGCGGGCATGATGCTCTATGGAACGGTAACGAGGAAAAATTCAAGCAGTTGGCTCAATTAAACATCGATGTAATACGGGCTTCCGGAGCAAAAAAGGTGGTTTTCAGCTGCCCTGAAGGGTATGACACCTTTAAAAATATTTACCCCAGATATTTTGGTGAACTCGGTTTTGAACCGATTCATATCCTCGATTTACTTGCAGATAAGATAGATGAGGGAGCGCTTAAGTTTAAGGAATCCCAGGGCACCGTGACTTACCATGATCCATGCAGGCTGGGAAGACTCGCGGGAATCTATGACGCTCCCCGCAAGCTTATCGAGGCTATTCCAGGGCTGGAACTTAAAGAGATGCCGCGTTCCCGTGAAAACGGCGTGTGCTGCGGAACCACCGGCTGGAAAAATTGCACAAGCATTTCTGCACAGATCAGGATGGAGCGTCTTGCCGAAGCGAATGACACCGGAGCTGACAAACTTGTTACGGCATGTCCCAAATGTCAGATTCATTTTCGTTGCACCAAATCGGCCTTTGACCTGGACATGGAAATTACGGATTTGTATGATCTTGTGGCCGATCAATTAGAATAGTAGCCGTTCACGGCTTGTAATTCGAAATTGGAAAGTAGAAATTCGGGAGTCCAAATTTCCAATTTCCAATTTCTAATTTCAACGGTCCGTGAGCTTACAATTTAAGAAATACGTTTTTAGCTATTACAGCGGAGGAAACATACTGTGAATAAGGACATACTTATTATTGGCGGTGGAATTGCCGGAATGCAGTCATCACTCGACCTTGCCGACATGGGTATCAATGTCCACCTGGTGGAGAAACTGCCCAGCATCGGCGGAAAGATGGCCCAGCTGGACAAGACCTTTCCTACCAATGACTGTGCCATCTGAATCCTTTCGCCCAAGATGCTGGATGTCGGTCGACATCCCAATATTTCTCTCCTGGCTTACAGCGAAGTTGAGAAAGTAGAAGGCCAGGAAGGAGACTTTACGGTTACTGTTCGCCGGAAAAAACGCTACGTGGACGAAACCAAGTGCACAGGTTGCGGAGCATGTGCCGAAAAATGCCCGACATCCGTTCCTGATGCCTTTGATGCAGGTTTGGGAACCCGCAGGGCGATTTACAGCTTATTTGCCCAAGGCATACCCTCAACCCATACAATTGATCCTGATTACTGCCGTCAGCTAAACGGAAAAAAATGCGGTATCTGTCAAAAAACCTGCCAGGCTGACGCCATCGACTTTGATCAGGAAGACAAAATCTTGGAACTCAATGTTGCTGGCATTATCATTGCTGCGGGCTACGATGTTTTTGATCCGTCACAAATCCCGGAATACCGGTACAGGGAACTGCCAAACGTGCTTACTGCCCTTGAGTTTGAAAGACTCTTGAGCGCAAGTGGACCTACAGACGGCCACCTGGATCGCCCATCGGACCGCGCAGTTGAGGCCGAAATTGAAGCTTTAGAAAAGAAGGCAGGAAAATCCAAACGGATGCTTGAGAAATTCGAAAAGAAATTCGACGAATCTTCTGAGCAGTTTTATAAAAAATATCAAAAAGGTGAGTACCAGGACGATGATGATCGTAAGAAATGGGCCGATAAATATGTAGCGTATTCGGCCATTATGGAGCCTCTTGAAAAATTGAAAAAGAAGGCTGAAAATTTCACAACGGCAAAGAGACTGGCATTTATCCAGTGCGTAGGCTCCCGTGACTTTCGGTTCTATCCGTTCTGTTCGGGATACTGCTGCATGCACTCAATCAAAGAGGCCATTATCGCCCACGAGCACGGGCCTGAAACCACGTCATCTATATTCGGTATGGATATACGAGCCATCGGAAAAGGATTTGAAGAATACAAGATAAGAGGGGGAAACAACTCAAATATTACTTATATTCGCGGTCGGGTCGGCGAAATCTCGCAGGGTCCAAATGATAATCCTGTGGTGATTTACGAAGACACGCACGAAAGACAGGTAAAAAGTCAGGAATTCGACATGGTAATCCTGGCCACTGCCTGTGCCCCGACCAGCGGAATTATTGAACTTTCACAGATCCTGGGTGTCGAACTGGATAAGTACAACTTTATAAAGACCAGTCCTTTCTCTCCGGTTGACACAAACGTGCCGGGGATCTTTGCCTGCGGCTGTGTAGGCGCGCCCATGGATGTACCGGAATCTGTGGCCCAGGCCTCAAGCGCTGCTGAGCGCGCAGCCGAAATTGCCATTCAACTGCAGCCAGAAAAGGAGAAAATCGTTGCCTGAAAATAAAGACAATGATCTCAGAATAGGTGTTTTTATTTGCCATTGCGGATCGAATATTGCCGGCTACCTGGAAATGGAGGCTCTATCTGATTATGCCGAGACCCTCCCCAACGTGACTTTTGTGCAAAGAAATCTTTACACATGTTCCGAAGGCGGCGTTAACGAGATCAAAAAAGCAATTAAGAAAGAAAATCTAAATCGTGTTGTTGTTGCCTCCTGCACCCCAAGAACCCACGGACCTCTTTTCATGAGTTCATGCGGTGAAGCCGGTTTAAACCCTTATCTTTTCGAGATGGTTAATATCCGCGATCAATGCTCCTGGGTTCATATGCAACTGAAAGAAGATGGTACATCCAAGGCCAAGGACCTGATACGTATGGGGGTTGCAAAGGCCGCACTGCTTCAACCCCAGAAACCGATTATGTCCGATGTCCAGCTCAGGGCACTGGTAATCGGCGGGGGAATTGCCGGGATGACGGCAACACTTTCCCTTGCGAATCGCGGATATGAAGTAGTTCTGGTTGAAAAACAAAAAACTTTGGGCGGCATGCTTAACCGGTTAAACAAGCTTGGACCTGTTATTACGGATGCAGGCAGCATGGTTGAGGAATTAACTGAAAAAATCACTCAACACCCAAAGATTACTGTATTTACCAATTCGCAGGCAACCGAGGTTCAAGGATTTATCGGCAAATTTAAAGTCGATATTGAGACCGAATCTAAGACAAGGAATATTGATATCGGTGTTATCATTGTTGCCACAGGGGGTCGCGTCTTTGTCCCTGAGGGTCTTTACGGTTACGACGGTAAGAGGGCGGTCACCCAGCTTGAGATGGAACAGCTTCTTAAAAAAGGGCTGGATTCAAATATCAAGAACGTTGTTATGATACAGTGTGTCGGCAGCCGCAACGAAGAAAGACCTTATTGTTCAAGAATCTGCTGCCAGACGGCTGTCAAGAACGCTATGCTGATCAAAGAGCAAAATCCGGACGCCAGGGTTTCGGTTCTATATCGTGATATGCAAATGTACGGAGTCGAAAACGAGGAGATGTTTCGAGATTCCAAGGCTAAGGGAATCAGATACATGAACTACGATCCTGAAAAGCCTCCGGAAGTAAATTCCGATCAGGTCAGCGTTTATCACTCCCTGCTTGGCCGGGAATTATCCCTGCCCGCTGATATTGTGGTCCTTTCAACTCCTCTCGTAGCACAGGAAGATGCGGTTGTCACTTCTCATCTTCTCAAAATTCCTGTTGATGAAAACGGGTTTTTCATGGAAGGACATGTCAAGCTGAAACCTCTCGATTTTGCTACTGACGGAGTTTTTCTTTGCGGCAGTGCGCGTTTCCCGGCAAATATCCGAGAGGCTATAGCACAGGGTCTGGGTGCTGCTTCAAGGGCTTCAATCCCGCTTTCCAAAGGCTCGGTTGTAGTGGAGCCGATTATTTCTGTTCTAACTAACGAAGAAGCATGCCGAGGCTGCGGCCTGTGTGTTGCCCTTTGTCCCTATAGCGCTCTTGAGATACAAAATACGGAAAAGGGAAGAAAGGTCCACGTAATCGACGTTGCCTGTAAAGGATGTGGAGTTTGTGCTGCCAGCTGCTATCAACACGCACTGTCCATCAATTCCTTTACTGATCAGCAGCTTGAAGCTCAAATCGATGCGTTTTTGGAAGCTAGCTGATAAAGAAATTAGAAGAGGTATACACAAAGAAAATTAATAATTGAAGATTGATGGAATTCTCCCATTTTTGAATTGACGATATAATCAAAACAGCGAAGGGACTCCCATAAATCGACAATCTACAATCTTCAATTTTATAAAGGAGGTACCCATTGGCCGACTTCGTTCCCAAAATTCTCGTGTTTTGCTGTACGTGGTGAGGATACGCCGCTGCTGATTTAGCTGGAGTTTCCAGACTACAATATAGCCCTGAGATTAAAACTGTTCGTATTATGTGTACAGGCCGTGTTGATCCGGCCGTCGTGGCCAAGGCATTTAAGAAAGGAATTGATGGTCTCATGGTGTTGGGCTGCTACTTCGGAGACTGCCATTATATTAGCGGTAATTTCCAGGCTCAAGCAAAAATGGAAATGACTCGAAAACTTTTTAAACATGTTGGTGTTAATGAGGACCGTCTTGCTTTCAGGCAGTGCTCTTCAGGCGAAGCTGCGGTTTTTGTCGAACTGGTTAATGAATTTGACGAGAAGATCCGAAGCCTTGGGCCCATAGGCGGTGGCGGGGATTCCTTGAAAGCCCCGGAGATCTTTCAAAAACTAAAAGCAGCGCAGGCCGTGCTTGCCGGAGAAAAAATGCGATGGATTATCGGCAAAAAAACAGAATTTCTCGAATCCGGCAACAAGTACGGCGAAATTTTTACTGAACACGAGTTTAGCCGAGCCCTGGATATGATCATAGTGGAAGAAACCGATGTGCAGGAAATTTTAATGCAATTAAAGGATGGCGCTCAGTCCGTTAAAAATCTGGCTACGGCTTTGTCCATTCCTTCAGAAAGGGTTTTTAAATATATTACCGCCCTTTGCCGAAAAGAAATAGTCAAAATGGAAACAGTGTCCGAGCGAACTCCATTATACCAGCTAATTCCTCAAGAGGTGTAACACATTGAATGAAAAAAATATTTTGATCGTGGGGGGAGGTCCTGAAAGCATACAAGTTGCCCTTGAACAGGCTGAAAAAGGGATGCAGGCAACCATTATTGAAAAGTTTCCCACACTTGGCGCTGAAAGAATTCCTAAGGACCGGCTTATCAAGCCGGATGAGGCCTTTGTAAACTTAGACCTTGATAAGGCTCGTAAGCACTCCAACATCACGATACTTACATTTTCTGATATCAAAAAGATCAGCCGGAAAAACGGGAAGATAAAGGCTAAAATATTAAAGAAGAGCGTCCTGGTTGACAACAGCAAATGCAACGACTGCAAGGCTTGCATAAAGGTCTGCCCTGTGAACATGGCTGACGACTTTAACGAAGATATCGGTTTCCGCACAGCCGTGGATTACTTAAATGCAGGAACGGGCGAATACAATATATATAAAGAGGATATGCCGGTCTGCCAGGAAGCATGTCCTGTAAACCTGGATATCCGTAAATACGTCGCTTTAATTGCAGACGGTAAGCATCTTGAATCCCTGGCCACGATAAGGGAGAGACTTCCGCTGCCTGGCAGTATCGGCCGTATCTGCCCTCATCCCTGTGAAACAGCCTGTAACAGGCAGTACCTGGATGAGGCCTTAAGCATCTGCTTTCTAAAACGATTCGTTGCAGACGTAGAAATAAACGAAGATACAGATCCGGTCTATGAAACACCGGAGAAAAAATTTTCTGAAAAAATTGCTATTATTGGAGCAGGTCCTGCCGGTTTGACCTGTGCCCATGACCTGGCAAGGCAGGGTTATGAGCATATTAAAATTTATGAAGCGCTTCCTGTTCCAGGCGGATATTTGTGGGTCGGCATCCCTGAATACCGGTTGCCTAAAAAGCTGCTTCAAAGAGAGGTGGACCTCATCTGCAACATGGGTATTGAAATTCAATATAATACCCGCATCGGTAAAGATATCGCCTTTGAAGACCTTAAAAAAGATTATGACGCCCTGTTTATCGGAGCCGGCTGTCATATCGGCCTCAAACTCCGGTGTCCGGGCGAAGATGAATACCAGGGGAAAGGTATCGTGGACTGTGTCACTTTTTTAAGAGAGCAGGCCCTGGGTACACTTCCTGAAGCCAAGGGAAAACTTATCGTGATAGGCGGAGGCAACGCAGCCATTGACTCTGCCCGCGTGGGCTGGCGAATGGGATTTGATGAAGTATATATTCTCTATCGAAGAACTAAAAAGGAAATGCCTGCCAACTCGTGGGAAATCGATGCGGCCGAGCACGAGGGAGTCATTCTCCAGTACCTTGCAGCCCCTGTTGAAATCCTTGGTAAAGACGGCAAAGTTACAGGCATGAAATGCATCAAAATGGAGCTGGGAGAGCCGGATTCCTCAGGCCGAAGGAGACCTGTCCCCATCGAAGGAAGCGAATATGTAATCGATGCCGAAACCATAGTACCGGCCCTGAGTCAGGGCGCAGATTTAAGCTTTCTTGAAGAAGGGCACGATCTTGAACTTTCACGCTGGAATACATTTGAAATAGATGAAGAAACAGGTGCAACCAACGTGCCTGGTGTGTTTGCAGGCGGTGACATCGTAACCGGTCCTGATATCGCCATTCGAGCGTGTGCCGGGGGCAAACATGCGGCCCAAGGCATTCATGAGTACCTGAGGAGCAAGTAAATGATATACGAAAAAGAAAAGCGCTATATTATACCGTTTGATGATGTACCATCTCCGAGAGTAGAGATGCCTGAGATTTCCGTTGACGACAGAAGGGAAAATTTCACTGAGGTTGAAACCGGTTTCCCGGAAGAAACGGCAGTTAAAGAAGCCAAACGATGTCTCAGTTGCAGGCGATGTCTGGGGTGTGCCCTGTGCTGGGCTGAATGCAAGCCGGAAGCCATCGACTTTACAATCCCGGACGAAAAACTGGAACTTGAATTTGACGAGATCATTATTACAAAGGGCCAGGATAATGCATTTCTTCCGTTTAATCCCGAACTGGGTTACGGGACCTACCCGGATGTCATAACGGATTTGCAGTTAGAACGCATGCTATCACCCACCGGCCCTTCCAACGGGTTAGTAATATCTCCTCTAGACGGTGAAATCCCCGCACGTATTGCCATTATTCAAGGGCACATAGAAGATGGTGAAGCTCATCTTCTCTCAAGCCTGATTTTAGGAGTGAACGAATCGATACTTGCCCTTGACAAAACAAAAGGACTTGAGGTTGTGCTGATATCTCCTACTTGCCAACCCTTCCAGGACGGATTTCTTTCCGAGGCAAAAAAAGTTTCCGGTCTTAAAATCATAGAAGGACTTGCTGAATCGGTTGAAAGAAAACTGGACGGGGAGCCTCTTGCCCTTAAATATTCTGAAAACGGCAAACAAAAGGAAGAAACCTTTGAACTGGTCGTTGTCCTGACAAAACAGAAAATTTCTCCCGAACTTGTATCATTAAGCAAAAAGTTCGAGCAGGAGATAATATAATCCGAGCTTTCGCAACACAGCCAGACGGGATGGATCGGCGGATAAAATGTGAAGTTATTTTTGCGCGAACCCTAAACGCCGGATGAACGCATTCATGGCTGCCAAAACCGCGCTTTCCCGGTCTCGGTGGGGGGCATGGCCACAGGTGGACATCATCACTGTTTCAGTTCCGTCGCCGGCTTGTTGAGCGATCGCCTCAATTTGGGCCTGCGTGCCGTAATTATCGTCTTCACCCTGGATAGCCAGAACCGGTACTCGGATATCAGGTAGATAATCTTCGATATTCCAATGGATGAAATCCGGGTGCAGCCATACATCGTTCCATCCCCAGAAAGCGTTGTCGGTATTGGCGCCGTGATATTTTTCCAGTCGTTTGCGAAGATCGCCGTTTAAAAAAGCGGTTTTCGCCTTGTGGATGGACTGGAAATTCAATTCTTCACAAAACACATGCGCAGCCTCGGT
>Ga0209013_10002832_pt1 | contig 15634 bp, 9 predicted proteins | sample Cruoilmetagenom2_FD_187291 | JGI IMG/M metagenome (GOLD analysis project Ga0209013, IMG submission 187291) | Oil polluted marine microbial communities from Coal Oil Point, Santa Barbara, California, USA - Sample 2 (SPAdes) (version 2) | ecosystem: Environmental > Aquatic > Marine > Oil seeps ... | reverse complement strand
TACTATGTTGATATGTATCAAGCCTTGCTTGAGATGGAGCGCGTGCTCAAAGCTGGCTCCCATGCGGTCATCGTTGTGTGTCCTTCCCATATCCGAAAAGTTGAGATCCCCACACATAAGATTTTTTCGGAAATAGGGTCAACTATGGGATTGGAACTGATCAACGAATATACCCGCACGATCAGCGCTAAGCACCGGGTTCTACCCTATGTGCGCAAGTCTTTTGGAAACCGGATGAGCACCGAATATGTCCTTATCTTCAGGAAGAATGGATAATCAGGATCCTCACGAAGATCTACGGGAAATGGGCAACCGGCTTCATCAAAAAATGCTTGCCGGCGATGTGACTGTGTTTGGGGAAATCGCCGAATTTATGTTTCCAATAATTACAGATCGTTTATCAAGGAAATTCCCCAATTTAGATGACCCTCATTTAATCGACACAGCGATTGTCGATGCGCTTTTGAATTATGAGAAGAACCCTTACCAATATGATCCAAGCAAGAAACGCCTGGACAATTATCTATACATGTCAGCCAATGGCGATCTAATAAATTTGCTGGAAAGAAACAAGAAAGATCATGTCCTGGTTGCCTTGCCTGAAAATGTCGAACTTGATGAAGAAGATTCGGAATATAAGGTAGAAGTACCAGAAGTATCCAGTGAGACCAATGTTGAAGCTGATGTTTTTGCTAGGCTTTCTCCTACCTGGCGGAACTTACGCCAGCTTTTTCCCGACGAAGTGGATCAGGCGATGCTCCAATTGATCTTGGATAATATTCGAGAAACCAGTTATTATGCGGATGTGTTGGGTATTACGGAATTACCTCCAGCTGAGCAAGCAGCCATCGTTAAACGGCACAAGGATCGCATCAAGAAGAAATTGCTCCGCAATATTGACCCTTCGGACTTGATGTCATGAGCGAAATTTCATCTCGCACTTTAGTGCAGCTCCAATTGCTGGCAAGCATCCTGAAGAATAAACCGGAATTTATGGCCGGGGTGTTTGCCAGTTTTCAGAAGATCGAGAGATTGTCCGACGCCGAGCTTATGCAAACACTAGGTGTATCGCCATTAGCTTTTTCAAGGATTGCGATCTGCAAACGACCACCGGCAGACTCGCCTGAATTTGTTCAAGAATTGAGGCAGATTGCAGATTATGCCAATACCGACCCAGTCATTCTAGCGAATATCATTCGCCAGGTCGACAGTCTGCAAGCTCTACAATCGAGGCAAGAGGGAGAACCTGAAACGCATCCTGGCAGCCAGCCCACTCGTGTGAAATCGGGTATGCTCGCGGCTACCAGAGATCAAATAGATCAGGAGCAGGAAGCTGACGATGGCGCTTCTGCGCCGATAGATCAAGATGAAGATCGTGAGAGGAGAAATGACTTGGCTGACGAATGAGTGTGCGGATGCTGTAGCTTTATTCTGGAGATCAGCGGGGGAACTGGAAGACTACCCACGCACACTGGAGCGCGCATTGGCTTTGGCCTTGCCAGTCGCTCTGGTCAAACTTCCTCATCTACAACTTAATGATATCGAGGTCTGGCTCAGGCGACGTTGGGTTTCTTTCTCATTCGATTGTCAAAACCGCTTTGTTCACGGTTGCTTGGTAGCCTATGGCGGTAAAGGAATCATCTTTGTTGATGGCGGGGATCCAGTCGATCAACTGCGTTTCACACTGGCTCATGAAATCGCCCATTTTCTGCTCGATTATTGGATACCGCGCCAGAAAGCTGTTCAAAGCCTCGGCCAATCTATTACCGAAGTGATGGATGGGCAGCGCTCCCTTTCGCTGGATGAGCGCGTCCGCAGCCTGCTTGGCAGTATTCCTATCGGTATACACACTGACTTGTTGGAACGCGATGAAAGCGGCGTTGATCTGAATAAAACCTGGAAGATGGAGGACCAGGCAGACAAAGTCGCTCTGGCGCTCCTTGCGCCGCAGGAGGATGTCTTGCAGCGTACCGACATCACTGCAGCCACTTTTGAGCTACGAAGCGACTTGATCTCGGCTATTCTGAAAGATGAGTACGGTTTACCAGGGGCAGTGGCAAAGGTCTATGGCCTGGAATTGCTGTCAGCTGTCGGAAAAGGCCGGTCCTGGTCCGAAACGCTTGGATTGAGATGAAACTCGTGTCGCACTTTTAGGGACTGAAGCGGAATATAAACTAGAGGAGGAATCAAGATATGGCAGATCTAGAACCAACAGAAGCAGTCAATCCTATTGAGCAAATATTGGCCAAGCCTCCGGTAACATTGCCAGAGTTTGAGACCGCCTTTGGCGAGCCTTTCCAAAATACCCTAGATATGGCCACCTGGACCCAGGGGGAAGATCTGACTGAAAGTTACAGCCGTTTAGAGCTGGAGATCGCAGAAGCCCTCGCCAAGGAGGACCAGTATCGAAAGGTTGTCCGGGATACGATTTTCTCACGGTTGAAGAGTGCCCCAGGAGCGCCGACGAACGCTGGTGTTTATCAGGCCAATCGGGACGACCTGGAGCAGGTGCACCGAGGATTATTATTCAATGGCGGCGTTGAAGCCTGCGACGGTATCAGCATGGTACACGACACCATTCCTCTGACGATCACCCAAATTGGTGTCTGCCTGGTTTCCTACAACGGCCAGCAAGGAGCCTGGGCGCACCGCCTATTCCGGCGGGATCTACGTGCCCAGGTCAGCGATCCAGTTGAAGAGGTGCTCACGATTTTGGAGCGCCGGGAACGCCGTGAAGGCCAGGGCTTGGGAGGAGAAGCGCTTAGCGAACTAGCCCGGCGGGGCATCATGGCTTATGCAGAGCGAGCCATCTTAAAAGATAAGTCCAGCACCAGTTGGCGAATGGGACATGGCAGCCCGGCTCCTTACGAATTACTCACCGGTTTGTGGTCTTCCCAGGCCAGCCGTATCCGTCTCAGCTTAGACTTGATCGAATGGTTCGTCGATCACGAAAGGTTTGTGTTCATCCCCAGCGCCCCGCGCAAACGCCACTGGCTGATGATTGGCCAGGCGCTCAACCCGCTGGAATTCGCAATCATCCAAACCCTTCAGCCGGATATTCGCCACATGATCGACAGCGGCGGCTATCGCGATGAAAGCGGCGTTCGGCCAGCGATGGAGACATTCTACAATGAGGTCGCCTCAAAGATCGTGGTTGGGCTCTTTAGGGTCTGGGAGGCCGCTCCACCGTACTTGTTTTACGCTCACGTTGATCATGCCGAGATGGCGGCTCATATTGCCATGGCGGACAGCATGCTGCAAGAGCATCGTGGCTTCCCCATGTTGATCGATCTGGCCGACACGGTATGCAGAACAACCTTTGGGATGGACAGTTTTATCCCATCTATCCAGACGGCATACGCCGAAGCTGGTCAGCCATTCCGCTTCCTGGGTGAGCGAGAAACCCGTTATCGATAGGAGGTTCCTATGAGTACCTATTCTGTAAAGTCAGCTTCTCCAGAGAGAGAAGAACCCCAAGAGATTGTCAACCAAATGCCGGATAGCTTTGCCGATAAGCTTGGTGAAGAGGTGGATCTGGCTGGCGGTGAGTGGCAGGAAGATGAAGAGTTTATCGGCGCAGTCGGACGAACTATGTACGATACGCCAACCAGCAAAGATATTACGGTAACAGTCTTATTGCCGGCGGATAATATCGGTGATGTCCCATCTCAATCTCTGGTTCGCATCAAGAGCCGCCCTATGGAAAAAGGTGGAGACGGCCGGCAATATCTCGGCGCCGTTGTGCAAGGTCCATTTGCAGAGCCGGATGGTCTGCGGGCGGATGCCCCGATTGTGGTGATAACCACGGTGCGCGGCGCAACCTTCATGCCGCGCTACCATGGCCGGGTTCAGGTGGAAATTTTGGGGGAAGAGGTTGATGGCGTTTTAGAACCGCCGCGTTTTCGACCACTGCCGAACAGCCCGGTCTTTGTCCTGGAACAGGATGAGACGCGTGAAATGTTGGGGTTGATCGGCGATTTGGACCTTGGCTATGCAGTCGGCTTCGAGGAGATGGCCGTGCAGATCCCCTCGCGGCGTAAATCCGTCTTACCGAGACATGTTGGCGTCCTGGGCACCACCGGCGGTGGTAAATCGACCACCGTCACTGGCCTGATTCATCAATTCCAACAGGCTGAAATTTTCACTGTGATCATTGATACAGAGGGCGAATATACTCATATCAACCATCCAACGGAAGACCCCCACATGATTCGATTGCTTGAACGGATGGGCTGCGATCCAGAAGGGATTCCCGAAATATTTGTGACGCATCTGGTTGGTCGGGATACAACCGCTGTTTCTCCCACGCCAATCAGGGCGTTCAGCCTGGAGTTCTCCAGTCTTTCACCCTACGCAGTGACCGAAATCTTGGACCTCACTGATGCCCAGATCGACCGCTTCTTCAAGGCATATGATGTCACCAAACTGGTGCTCAGGGATTTGAATATTTTCCCGAAAAAGGGAAACCAGGATGAAGAGAAGAAAGCCCTGGAACTCAACGAATTCGATGAGGGCTACCCCAGTTTGACGCTCTCACAGTTGATCGACATCGCAAGCTTCTTCCTGCACCACCTTGCCCAGACAGATTACGATCCATACAACCCTGAATTCAAGGCCGAACAGGCCAAATCACTGATCAAGCAGCGTGTGGCGACTGTCTCAACCGAAAACGAGATCAGTTGGAAGGCGCTTTTGGGGAAACTCTGGCGCTTGAAGCGCATTGATATTTTCGACAACCCACGCGCCAAGCCGATCCCCTTCGATAAATTGATCGCACCAGGCCGGACTGTCATCATAGACCTGAGCGATACTGATTCCACGATTATCAACAACCTGGTGATCTCGAATATCTTGCGCGGCATCCAAATCCAGCAAGAAATTGCCTACGAGCAAGCCCAAAAGACCGGTCAAGATCCCACGCAGATCATGATCATCATCGAGGAAGCCCACGAGTTCCTATCCCGCGACCGGATCAAGAAAATGCTGAATCTCTTCGAGCAGGTTGCCCGCATCGCCCGGCGTGGTCGTAAGCGGTGGACGGGCTTGATGTTTGTCACCCAACTGCCACAGCACCTGCCAGATGAGGTCTTGGGGCTGATAAACAACTACGTTTTGCATAAAATCACGGACACCAACGTAATCAGCCGTCTAAAGCGATCCATCGGCGGCATCGACGAAGGCCTGTGGGATCGCTTGCCCAATCTTGCCCCAGGTCAAGCTATCGTATCGATGACGAGCATGTCCCGCCCGTTGCTGGTGGCCATCAACCCAACTCCGTGCAAACTGAGGATGATCGATTAGAGAGTGAGCTATGCCCGATAGTGACGCCAAGAAATCGAATCCGAATGCCGGTCACCGCACACGCTTGCGCCGGCGTTTTAGCGAGCATGGATTGGAGAATTTTCAGGACTATGAAGCCCTGGAATTGCTGCTATTGTATGTCGCCAGACAGAATGATATGAAGCCAGTCGCCAAGCGACTGATCGAGCGTTTTGGGTTTTTCCAGGTCGTGCTGGACGCGACCAGCGAAGAACTGCTGGAGGTGGAGGGGGTAGGTGAGGCGGCGATCACATTGATACATTTCGTCAAGCAGGCTGCCTCGCGTTATCTATTGCAGACCAGCAAGGTGAATATTACGCCAAAAGATATCTCCAGCCTGGTGGAGGCTTGCCGGCTCAAGATGGGAGCATTACCCCATGAGCAGTTTCGCCTGTTCAGCTTGAACGCAAGTTTTGTGATTGTCGGTGAGGATATCGTCGCAGAGGGTACCATTGACCAGGCGGCTGTCTATCCCCGTAAAATTATCGAAAAAGCGTTAAAAAACGGGGCAACCACCCTAATATTTGTCCACAACCATCCCAGTGGGGATATATCCCCTTCCGAGATGGACAATACCATCACTCGCAATTTAGTCTTGGCGGCTCGAGCAGTGGGCGTCCAGGTTTTCGATCATGTCATCGTCTCTCCTGGGGGACATTATAGTTTTCGGGAGAATTCATTGTTATGACCGATGGGCTGCATCCTGCAATTGAAGAGCATTTCGGTTACCTGAATGAAAGCCAGCGAGAGGCTGTGGCGCTCACAGATGGTCCCCTGTTGATCATCGCCGGGCCGGGCTCGGGCAAAACCTTGGTGCTGGTTGTGCGCGCTCTGAATATATTATTACTGGAGACGATTCTACCCAACGAAATGATCCTGTGCACCTTTACTGAGAAAGCCGCCTTTGAACTGCGCGACCGGGTTGGCCAGACAGCCCGCGCCTTGGGTTATATCGGTGATCTCTCCCAGTTGCAGATCGGCACCATCCACAGCATTAGCAACCGGTATCTGACGCGTTATCGCTTGCATACAGAGTGGGGGGCCGGTTATGAAATCCTCGATGAATTGACCCAGCCGCTCTTTATTTTCGAAAATTTTGAGACGATTTTAGGAGCCGAGCAGTCGAACGGCGTTTATCTTGGTAAATGGAAAACCCGCTGGACGGCTATCAAAGGGCTGGTCGAATTCTTCAACAAGATCACGGAAGAACTGGTCGATCCGGGTGAATTGCTTGACTCTGGGGATGAATTTCTATCGAGATTGGGGCGTGCATACTTGCGGTATGTCGAAACCTTGAAGGATAAGAATCGTCTTGATTTTGCCCACCAACAGAAGCTGTTCTATGATTTGCTTAAACAGCCTGAGATTTATGAGCAGATCCAGGTAGATGCAAAATACGTGATGGTGGACGAATATCAGGATACCAATTTCGTACAGGAACAGTTGCTCTTGCGCCTGGCGGCCCCGCAAAACAATTTGTGTGTCGTTGGAGACGACGACCAGAGTCTTTATCGCTTCCGCGGAGCTACTGTCCGGAATATCTTGGAGTTTGGTAAACATTTCGACCCGTGCCCGCGGGTGCACCTGACTGTTAATTACCGTTCTCACGAGCGCATCGTCGCTGCTTATAATCGTTTCATGGGAGCCTGCGATTGGTCGAATCCGGATTCGCCGTTTGAATTCCGTTATGCTAAAGAGATCGAGCCAAACCCGGATGAGGAATACCCCGATTATCCCGCGGTGTTCTCCATTTGGGGCGCAGACCGCCGAGACGAGGCCAAACGTTTAGCGGACATGGTGTACTTCTTGAAAACCAGCCAGGTCATCCAGGATTACAACCAGGTAGCCGTTCTTCTGCGAAGTGTTCGCAGGGATCACTCTGGCGAATATATTGAGGCGCTAAAAAAGCGCGGCATCCCGACATTTGCGCCTCGGGCTAGGGCATATTTCGAAAACTATGAAGTGCGGTTGATCGTCGCATGTTTTGCTGTCTTGTTGGGCTGGTACAAGGACAATCGTGGTAATTTATACGGTTATGGGCTGAAGGATTTGGCCGATTACGTAGATGGGTGTATCGCCGATCTGGCTAAGGAAGGCGTCGTTCACAACCATCCCCTGGCGCGCTACTTACAACATAAGGTTGTCGAGATCGAAAGGCTCAACTACGGGCAAACCCTCAACGAGCGCCTGGCGGATTATTTTTATGAAATTCTATCCTACCAACTCTTTGCCTGTTTTCTAGTGGATGAAAACCAGGCGCGCAACCTGGCGATCTTCAGCCAATTGTTGGCGATCTTCCAGCATTATTACCACTACAGTGTGATTACCCACAAGAACCGTGGTTATCTACGCTTACATTTCTTCAATAGCTATCTGCGGTTTCTCCATATTGGCGGCATCAATGAGTATGAAGACCCTGACCAGCCATTCCCATCCGGTTATGTGCAATTGATGACCATCCACCAGAGCAAGGGATTGGAATTCCCAGTTGTTGTCATTGGTTCATTGTCGACGAATATTCGCTCGAGCAAGCAAGTAGATCGACTCCTTGGCCCATACTACCACCGTGTGCCTTTCGAACCCGAAAACCGGATCACCGAGTTCGACCGTATGCGTTTGCACTACGTGGCCTTCTCTCGGGCGCAAAAAGTGCTGGTTCTGACTTCAACAGAAACCCCAAAAGTGCATTTCAACCCGATCTGGCAAGGGCAACCGCAGTGGCCTTATGTGCAGAAAGGCTTGCTGGGCGCGCAGCGCTTCAATCCCAAAGAACGATTTCCCATCAAGAAGACTTTCTCCTTTACCAACCACCTCAAGGTCTTCGAGACCTGCCCAAGGCAGTATCAATTCTTCCGGGAATATGAGTTTGCGCCCTCCCGGTCGGCGGAAATCTTCTTCGGCGCGCTGGTGCACCAGACAATTGAGGATTTCCATCGCTGGGTCCTTGAAGGGCGTCCGTTGCCAGAAATCGAAGCCGATATCCCTGCCATATATGCAGCCAATTTTCGGGGCTTGGTCAACGCCGGTTATCGCCCTATTAGCGAGACGCAGCGGGAATTGGCTTACCAGCAAGTAATGAATTATTACACCCAAAACCAGGATCGGATACACCAGGTCATTGAAACCGAGGTCGACGTTTCCCTGGAGAAAGAGCACTATATCCTCACTGGCAGGATCGACCTGCTGATGGGAGAGAATCAGCGTTTAGAGTTGCTTGATTTTAAATCCCAGCCGCGCCCATCCGAAGGCGACGGGCGTTTGCTCGGTTACAATCGCCAACTGTTGATCTACGCGCACATACTCGAACAGCGATATGATAAATCCCCAGATCGTTTAGCGCTTTACTGGACGGGTGAACAAAAACGGGAAGACGCTTTAATGGTATTTCCATACCAGCCTGAGAGAGTAACCAAGGCAGGTGAATATTTTGACAGTGTCGTGGGAAAAATTCTGGCATGCAAGTTCACAGTCGATTCTCCTCCCGAACGCAAGATCTGTTCCGAATGTGATTTCCGCAGATATTGCCTCAGCCAGGGAACGATTTCTTTACGGTGAATTGAATAAACAGGGAGAGCGTTAATGTCTGATCATTTAGAGACTCCGGATCCGGTTGAATATCTCGACCAAGTTGTAGATTACCTCGGTTTTATCCAATCTGAGTTGCGCGGGTTGCAAGGTGTCTCCACTTTGGTTTATGAATTAATCCAAAATGCCGATGATGTGCGTGACGATGAAGGGAATCCGGCTGCTTTTCGGATGACCTTTGATGTATGCGATGATGCTTTGATAGTAGAAAACGACGGAGTATTTCGCGGTGCCGACTTTGACCGTATGCGGCAAATTGCTATCGGTGATAAGCGCAATGAATCTGGAACAACTGGTGCTTTTGGTATCGGATTTATCTCTGTTTACCAAATTACCGATTACCCAGAAATTTTTTCGAGTGGAAAACATTGGCGTATACGCCCAGACAATCCCGTAGGAAAAAAGATTGAACAGCGTAGAGCCGTGGTAACTGGAACACGATTTCATCTACCCTGGGCTTTTGAAGCTAGTGAAGTCCGTAAACAACTCAGGATCCAAACCGTCGATCCCGAAAATATCGAGTCTTTCACTGAAGAGGTCGTAGATTCGGTAAGGATGGCGGCGTTATTTATCAAGCAATTGACAACCTTAGAAGTGAGACGTTCTGGAGACTTGATACTACATATCGATCGGCAGATTGAGGAAAATCGGCTCTTGCTTTCTGAAAACGGTAAAACCATCGAATGGCAAATATATACAGGCAGTTTTGAAGAAGAGGCCAAATCCCTGAGAAAAAAGTTTAGCTTCCAAATTGAACATAAACGCGAGAGCCATGTCTGGATTGCAATTCCAAATCAAATTCTGGAACAAGGAACATTGTATGCCTTTCTACCCACCGAAGAGCGCTTGCCCTTGCCATTCTATATTAATGCCGATTTCTTCCCATCCCCTGATCGCAAACATATTATCTTTGGCGAAGATTACCAGTCCGATTGGAATAGGGCTGCGATAAAAGCCGCAGCTCAAGCCTTCATTGACAACTTTGACCAGATTTGCAGCTTGCTTACCCCAGTTGATTTGTGGAAGGCGATTGCCAAGGTTCAAGAGTGTCACCGCACCGCAAGCATCGATCCGGTTTTTCAAGAGTTTTGGGATTACCTAAAGCCGATATTACCTGAGAAACATATCGTACTTACTTCGACTAAACAAAAGACTCGCCCTGGTTTAGCGCGTTTATTGGATAAAGACGAAGAGTTAGCTGCAACGCGCATATTTGAGGGTTTGGGGCTTCAGATCGTCCACCCCAATCTACGCCCATTTTATTCCTTGTTAATGGAGTTGGGTACCCCACGATTAAAAATCCAGGACGTGGTTGACGCGTTACACAACAAGGGATTGGGCTCCCATAAAGCCATCGATCAATTGCCAGAGATCCTCAAAACCCAGGAAATATGGGTGATTCTCTGGAAAGCGCTTAATGTGATATGGGAGGCGCGCACCCCTCAGGCAGATCGAAGGGTTCTTGTGGATGAACTCTCGAAAACCGCCATCGTCTTTGATCTGGATAATGAGCTTTGGCGTCCGGTGGACTTATTCCGTGCTGATCAAGCTGCCAGGCAAATTTTCAGCAGGTTGCGCTGGTTCCATGATCTTGACCCAGAAGGCGGTTATATTCCACGCCAGTTGGTGCCGCTCTTCACGCCTGTACAAGCAGTCGATCACCTGGAGAGGATACCTGCTGCCACTTTAGAAAAAGATTGGCAGAAAGGTCGCCTTGACTTAGAGAGGCTATACGCCTGGTTCGAAACACACCGTTCGGAAATCTCAGGGAATCCAGTTCTGGTTGAAAGATTGCGCAGTCTACCAATCTGGCCGGTCAAAGGTAATCTTAAGCCTCTCGCCAATCTGTATCTGGCGGGCGGTTTCGATGACCCACTCAATCTGGCCGAGCTTGTCGATATTAAAGCTTTGGGCAGCCGATCTGATTTCCTGCACCATGATCTAAGAGTAAAAATATTGGATTTTCCCACCTATGTATGTGATTGGGTAAAGGAGATTGTTGAAAATCCGGACGAGTTTTCCGTCGAAGCGCGTCGGTCCTTGATCCAGTTGTTGGCGCTCCGTTTGGGCGAAATACGCAATAACGTAAAAATTCACAGTATGCTCAAGCGGTTGCCTCTTGTCGAATGTGTGGATGGAGTATTTTATCCTGCCGGCCAAGTCTATTTTGAGAGCGATATCATCACCATACTTGGCAAGCATACAAAGCTTGCAAGCCTCTCTCAAGAAAATTATGCCTCAGTCGAAGCCTTATACAAATGGTTAGGCGTTTCACGAGATCCACGGAATCAGGATGTGCTTGAACGTATCAAACAACTGGTACGGCAACTGCCTACTCCAGAGAGCCGTTCGGCGATCGAAAAAGTATTCCGTTATCTGGCCAACCGCTGGAATCAGTGGAGTGACGATCAAAAAAATATCTTCCAAGAGTTGAAGCGCCTCCGCTGGCTGCCTGGAACCCAAAAAACGAACGAGTGGCATTCGCCAGACACATTACATTCGATTTTTCGCGACTACTTGTTTAAATCCCAGGGCAATTTCTTGGGTTTTGCCAGAACAATCCAAGAAGAGGCCAGTGACTTGATCAAATTCCTGGGGATAAGCGCGGAGCCGCTGCCAATTTACGTTGTCCGGCACTTGTTGACCTGCGATGAAAGTGACGAGAGAAGCATAGTAGAAATTTACAGATTCCTGAATACACACTCTAACGATCCGGCTCTGGATGAGTTGATGGGGAAAACCTGCATATTGGTGAAAGATGAGACGCATGGCTTCCTTGTTCGCCCTGATCAGGTCTATTGGCATGAGCACCCCTTTGGGCCCTTCCGTTACCGCTTAAGCCAGGATTTTCTGCGTTTTAGCAAGCTGCTTGAGCGTTTAAAGGTTAAACAATATCCGGATGACCAGGATTATATCCAGGTGTTATTGGATATCAGTGAGCATTATGGAAGCGAGAATATGCTGCTGGATGAGGATGCGTATGTGGTTATGATGAACTGCTGGAAGACGCTCACGGACGCTTATGAAGAGGAACGTATTACACGAGAAGAGCTTACACAGAAATTGGCTAAGCGCAAAGTAATTCCTGACCCCAGAAACCTGCTTGCTTTACCCGAGAATATTTTCTTCGAAGATCGCGCCGGCATGGCGGTAAGATTCCAGGAGTTATTGAAAAATAACGTTATTCAACGCACAGAAGGCGCTTGGTTTGCTATGGATCTCGTTGGTGTACAGCCTCTTAGCAGAGCGGTTAGCGTCGACCTGGCTGTCTGCGAGGATGCGGTGGTTGATAATCTTTTGGCACAACGTGTCAATAATAGGCGCATTCTAATTCGGCGTGTAGTCGAAGCTGAGAAGACAGCATCTGGGGAGCCATTGGACGGCTCGGCATTGGACCGGCTAGATTTCCATAAAGTATCCGATTTGGAAATCGCATATACAATAAGAGCTTTCAAACGCACCTATACGATTGAACCTGAGCCTGCCAATGCGATCCTGAAAGATAACACGATTTATGCCGTTCATCGCAATGTCAGTCCTAACTGGGCAGCTGTGAGCCGCGAGTTAGCCACTGCCATCAAACCGGTTGGTGAAATAGGTTCGATGGCAGGCGGCATCAAGGATGTTCTATCCAATCCCACACTGGAAAGTGCCAGCGCTTCCTTGGATGAGTTAGGCTATCCGCCTTTGCAGAGCGGTAACTTTGGGCCGGTTAGTACGGGGGCAACCGAAATGTACGGTCCAGAAGGCGAAGAGCGGCTAGAAGGCGACCCTCTTATGGATATCCTTGGCGGGCAGCCTGGTCGCACCCCGATGTCTCCCCAACCTTATGAAGGCCCTGGTGGAGGTAAAACGAGAACGCCGAAGAAACGCCGGAAATCCTCGCGGCTGGTGTCTTACGTCTATCCGGAAGATGCACAATCAATAACCCCTGGGGACAGCGATCGAAGAACTCGGTTGAAAAAAATCGAAAAAGTCGGCATCCAGAAGGTGATCGCAGATGAATCTTTGTATCACCGTACAGCCAGAGATATGAATGAAGAGCAACCCAATCACCAGGGTTATGACCTGGAGTCCGATGATCAACAAGGCAACCTTCGCTATATCGAGGTCAAGGCTCTTTCAGGGGTTTGGGACGCTCAAAGCCCAGCGCAGATGACTAAAAATGAGTTCGAAGAAGCGCGTAGGCTAGGTGATCAGTTCTGGTTATATATCGTTGAGTATGCCGGAAGCGAGGATGCCCAAATCTATCGCATCCAAAATCCCGCGCATCGGGCAGGGTATTATTTATTTGATCACGGATGGGAACCTCTATCTGAATACGATAAGGATGGATTATTGTGAAAATAATGGAAATATCGATTCGCAACTTCAAATCCTTTGGTGATATGCCTGTCACCATACCTCTGACCGCTGTAACAACCTTGGTTGGTGCAAACAGCAGTGGAAAAACAAACGTATTGAAAGCTTTAGATATCTTTTTTGATTATTCAAAGAAAAAGATTACAACCGAGACATTCTATGAGCGCGATACAAGCAAACCAATAGAGATATTGATAGTTTTTCACGGTCTTGATGATCAAGAAAGACGAGTTTTTCGCAGAAACCTGAGCCCGGATGGCTCTCTTCGCATCAAACAACGTATTAAGATACCGCCAAAAGATGATCCAGAAAAAAAGGCTATCTCTCAGGATGGAAGCGCTGAAATTGATGATATTGAAGGTGCACTAGATCAAGTTACCCAAGAGAAGCGTGGAATCCACATAATCGCGGTACCAGGGGTCATCGACTGGCTGAATCTGGGTTTTGCACCAACAGTTGAACAAGTCGTTGAGTGGTGGCAGACTGACTTAAAGGTTGGGGATGTCGACTTCAAAGATTATTTTGAAAGCGCTGATATTCCATCACCAGAGGAATTCAAAAATTGTGTGAATCGTTTTTGGGAGGAAAATGAAGATGAAATTCCACAAATAGAGTGGCTAAATGAGACTAAGCCGACTAAAACGAAAATCAAAAGTTGGTGGAGAGAGAATTTAACAGTAGGTGATATTGATTTCAAGACATATTTTGAAGATATAGATAGCGTCCCTGATCCGAATACGTTTTCTCAAGCCGTTGAACGGTTTTGGGATGAACACAGTGACAATATGTCTGTCATGCAACACGAAGCATCAGAAAAGGTGTTGGGGTGGGCAAATAAGTTAAAAGGGAATTTACCTAATTTGATATATATACCTGCTATCAGGCATGTCCATGAAGAGATCAAGGTTGCGAAAACAAATCCGTTCGGTATGCTGCTGTATTGGTTGCTAGGAGATATCCCAAAAAGTCGTAAGGATGAGTTACAAACTCAAATCAACAAAGCCATAGCAGATGTATTTTCACAATCATCAGAACTAGAGGAAGAGCAGCGCCGTATTGACATAATACGCACCACGTTAAATCAGTTCATCCAAGACCAATTCGACATTAGTATCGACTTTGAATTTCCTCCCCCTCAGCTGGATGACCTTCTTAGTGGAAATGCAAATATCGTGGGTGATGATGGATTCCGTTCCCCAATTCAAGAAAAAGGCCAGGGCGTTCAACGTTCTCTGATGTTTTCAATCTTGCGAACGTATTGCGAGCACCGAAAAGAATTTGAAGAATCTGAACAGCGGAATAATATTTACGCCATCGAAGAACCTGAAATATGCCTCCATCCGGCAATTAAAAGAGCCACCTACCGTTTACTGCGTAGATTATCCGAAGGTGATGATCAAGTTATATATTCCACGCATGACGGGTATTTTGTAGATGTGCGATTTTTCGATGAAGTAAGGGTTCTGCGCCGTCAAAAACATGCAAATGGCAAGTGGGAGACGCGTGTCTGGTATTTTCCGGTAAAGCATCTTATATTAGACGCTAAAAACCGATATGGTAAAGACATAACTGGAGAGAGCATCCGGGAAAGATTTGGACGATTCTACGATCCCACAAAAAATGAAGGCTTTTTTGCTAAGAAGGTAATTTTAGTTGAGGGGCCCACAGAAGAAAACGCCTTGCCGATTTATTTCCGTGCATTAGAATATGACGTAGACCAAGAACAAATAGCAATCATCAATGCGGGCTCTGTCCAACACATGGATTGCCTCTTTATCGTTTTTAATGAACTTGGTATCCCATGTTATGTAATATTTGACGGTGACAAACCAATGATTGATCCTTTTGATCCTTCTACCTTAGAGAAAAAGAAACGAGACGATCTAAAGGAGAAGTCCGAGCGCAACAAGAATCATCTAAAGATGTTTGGCGTGCCGGAATTAGTGGATAACGAAGTAGAGTATTTCTTTCCACCAACAACGATCAATGATCATGTTACCGTTTTCGAATATGAATTTGAAGTGGAAGTTCACCACACTATTCCAAACTACGATAAACTCAAATCTGATGCAGGCGCTCTTTTTGGGAACGATTCCAAACCTTTAATTGCTCGTTACATTGCTAACGAGGTTATCAAAGATCCTGAAAGCATATCACCCATATTAAGGGAAATCCTTGAACAGGTGAAAATGTGCATCCACCATGGTTCTTGCCTCATATTGGATGAAAAACCTGCGGAAGATTTGCGGGTTGCTAGTTAATCTGAATACAGTATTTGGATAGATATCATGTCTAAAATCGAAATCACCCGCACCGAACTGGTCTGGCATGGCAAATACGACGAAAACGGCGGGGTGGTACCACCCCG
>Ga0209013_10002831_pt1 | contig 15636 bp, 12 predicted proteins | sample Cruoilmetagenom2_FD_187291 | JGI IMG/M metagenome (GOLD analysis project Ga0209013, IMG submission 187291) | Oil polluted marine microbial communities from Coal Oil Point, Santa Barbara, California, USA - Sample 2 (SPAdes) (version 2) | ecosystem: Environmental > Aquatic > Marine > Oil seeps ... | reverse complement strand
GCAGCATTGCACAGAGACTGCGACGTAGATAAACCTAGAAATCTAGCTAAATCAGTAACAGTTGAATAGAGTTAAAGTAATATATTTTGATGTCTGTAGCTTTGTAAAAAAGATTGATCTTTTATAACAAAGATTGATTATTTATAATAAAGATTGATAATTCATAATAAAGTTTGATAAAAAATAACCTCTTCGGGTATCATATCCGTAAGAGGTTTTTTATTTTAATAAAACAAGGGGTGTAAAATATTGGAAGCTAATGAGAAAGAAAGTTTATTAGAAGTTCAAGAATATATAACAGCATTAGAAAATTGTTTGTCGGAATATACAGGGTTTACTTTTAGTTTAGCTACTGAATTATCTAGTAATGAACCGGGCACAATTGACCTAGGGTTTAGTTTAAATGGACCTATTAACTATCCTTATCTTATTGAGTTTGGAGAACGTTTAGTAAGTGAAATTATAGATATTCTAATGGAAAGTATAAATAAAAATGAAGAGCTAGATTGGGAAATGTTCTATAAATTGAAAGAAAAGCTATCCTTATCTTTTATTTTCGGGGTTACTGATAACAAAAAGGTGGAGCATAAGAGACTTAATTTTTTACGGGATTTAATTTTTGTTGGAAATAAAACTTATGAATCAGCACCTGCAAATATAGGCGTAATATATTGTAAGACTAGCTATTTAAATATATTAAAGGATAGATATAATTGTGAAATTCTAATTTTAGAAGATCCAATTAATATTAGAGATTTTTTTATTAAAGAGAAACCATTTTTAAGAATTATCGATGGAGAGACGTTAAATCTAATAGTTAATGAAGAGTTTTTAGTTATTGGATTAACAAGGAACATCTCGAATAATGGTGGTTTATCTCAACATATTATAGAAGATTTTAATAAGGCACGACTAGAAAAAAATAAAAAGGCAGTTATAACTTTCTTATTATCAACACTTGATAAATTGAAACAAGAGGATAATCTACATTATTACGATGGCTTAGATATAGATAAGAAAGAGCAAATAGTTGAAGCTGTGATTAATGCAATTAAAGAGGGAGTTCTACAAACTAAATTTGAAGATGGAGTAGATTTATTTGAATTAATTTACTTTAGAATGGAAAACAAGAGATTGTCTATATATAACAAAGAAGACTTTATAATTACATGCAATAATGGTGAATGGAAAATTAAAAACTATCATTTATTGCAGTATATCATTTTGCAATATGCAATGTTAAGAACACATATTTATTTAGCTCTAGAAGACCATTCTAAAGATAGTAAAATTTGGGCAAATGCAGTCCAAGGAACAAATATCATTATAAATACTATTGAAAGCCTAGCCGGAACACATTCAAGTTCAATAATCATGTTTGTTTCAGATAGACTAAACAATCCTCAAGTTAGTTATTCGCTAACTGAGCAAGAGGCAAAAGAGTTATTGTCAGTTGCACCCCTGAAAAAAAGAGATATTAAAAATTTATATTTAGAAGTTATAAAGAATAATGGAAATCATTTAAATTTAATGGAAGTGAATGAAAAGTTTTTAAGTAATATTTGTGTAGTTGATGGAGCTTTGGTCTTAGACGATACCTTTAATATTTTAAGTTATGGAGAAGTTATTGATGTTAGCTCAAGAGATACATTAGGTAATACATTTGGAACAGGCACTAATGCATGTGAGGTTGCCTCGACAGATGATTTAGCTATAAAGGTTTCAGAAGATGGAGAGATAAAAGTTTATTTGTTAGGAAATAGCATACTCAATATATAGATCAAGGGGTGAGTTTTTTTGTCAAAACGCCAACGCTCAAATTCAAAAGATAAAAGACTTAAAGACGGTCGTGGACAAGGAATGGGAACCGATTATAAGCCGTGGTTAGTTATTCAGGATTTGGGGTCACTCGGACGATCTACTCGTTTGAAAGGAGTTAAGATTCCGAGACAGTTTGAATTCCTATCAGATTTGGAAAGAAACTACTTTTATTTATTGGAATACTCAGACTCAGTAGTCGATATTCGGGAACAGTATCCTTTACTCACTCTTGAAGAAACAATTGTTATAGCAGATGAATTAGGTATCAAGCATCCGACTGACCCTAAAACCAATGAGCCTATTGTGATGACTACGGATTTCCTTGTAACTACCTTAAAGAATGGACAACATGAGCATGTAGCGCGCACTTTAAAATATAAGAAAGATTTAATGGGTGAACGTGTACTTGAAAAGTTTGAAATAGAGCGTATTTATTGGGAAAGACAAGGTGTTGAGTGGGGAATCGTAACTGAACTAGAGGTGCCGAAAACAATGGCTCATAATATAGCTTTTGTTCATAGCTATACCGACTTATCGATGCTGGAGGGCTTTGAGGAATGTAGCACATACGATATTGAAGATATGAGTATTTATTTTCTTCAAGTGCTATTAGCTCAGGAAAAGACCGTTAAGCAAATTGCAAAAGAGATGGAAAATGATTTTGGCATGGTAGTTGGATGTGGTCTTTCCATTTTTAAGTATCTTGTAATGACTAAAGTAATTGAAATTGATTTAAGTGAAAGGCTAGATGTGAATAAAATTCTAAGTATAAAAGCGGTTCGAACAGATTTTTCTGAGAAGGTGAAAGCAATATGATTTTTTACAACCAAGTATATCAGTACACCGATAAAGAAGAAAAAAATCGCATTCGTGTGATTGAAATAGATAGTGATGTTGCTTATTTTGTAGAGCTTCATGGTGATACGTCAATGCCTAAAAAAGCGGTTACTATGGATTTAGAAGCAGAAATACAAAGTGATATATTATTACCTATTCCAGATCCATTTGCTAAAAGCTACTCAGATAAAGATTTAACAGAAATACAAATTCAAAAACGCGATGAAGATTGGACCATTATATCTGAAGGCTGGGCTAAATTAAAAGATGATTTGTTAAATAAAAAGGTGAGAGACAAAGCCTTTAATAAGTTAGCGGTACAAAACGACATTGCTAAAATAAAGGTTAAACGCATCTTCACCCGCTTTTGGCAACGTGGACTAAATAAAAATGCTTTATTACCGGATTATATGTACTCTGGTGGTAAAGGGAAAGAAAGACAGCTTACAACGAAAAACAAAGTAGGTCGACCCAGAAAATATACTTCGATAGTAAATGGTATCAATATCACTGAAGAAGTAAAAAAACAGTTTAATTATGTCATCAAAAAGTATTATAGAAAAAAAGAGCAGTTTTCTCTTACAGATACTTATAACTATTTATTAAGGGAATTTTATGCTGACAAGTATTATGAAGGTAATATATTAAAGTTTAAAGTTTGGGATGCTTCAAGAATACCTACCTATACTCAGTTTTACTATTGGTTTAAAAAACTAGAAGATCCTCAAATTGATATCCAGTTAAGACATAGTTCAAAAGAGTTTGAATTAAAACATCGTCCTATTTTAAGTAATGCAACGCTTGAAACGGACGGTCCTGGAACACGATTTCAAATTGATGCAACAATTGCAGATGTGTATTTAGTAAGTTCATTTGATCGGTCCTTAATTATAGGACGTCCCATCGTTTATGGTGTGATTGATGTATATTCACGTATGATTACAGGGATATATGTTGGGTTAGAAGGACCGTCCTGGCTCGGGGCAATGATGACTTTAGATAACATGGTGATGAATAAAGTTGAGTTTTGTGCTCAGTACGATATAGCAATCGAAGAATCCCAATGGCCTGCTCATCATCTGTCAGAAATTATCATAGCTGACCGTGGTGAATTTGAAGGTTATTCAGTAGAAAACTTGATAAATAACTTAAATGTAAAAATTGAAAACACTTCGCCTTATCGTGGCGATTTAAAAGGAATTATTGAACGACAATTCCGTACAATAAACGGCAAGTTAAAACGTAAGGCTCCTGGGGCAATACAAAAAGAATATCGAGAACGTGGCGATCGTGATTATCGTTTAGATGCGAGTCTAAATTTAGAAGAATTTACGAAGATCATTATTCATCTTGTGTTACACCACAATCAGAAAATCATTGATAAGTATCCACTAGAAAAAGAAATGATTTCGGATAAATTAACAGCTACACCTATTAATTTATGGTATTGGGGCATTGAAAATAAAAAAGGTCGACTTCAATCTGTCACAGATCAAAATGTGCTGAGACTAAATTTATTACCTAAAGGGAATGCCAAAATAACCAGAGCAGGTATTAGATTTAAGGGGCTTTTTTATGGGTCTGAAAAAGCATTGAACGAACAATGGTATTTAAAATTTAAAAAACAAAGTATCGAAGTCGTTTATGATCCAAGGAATATGAATCAATTATATATTCCTCATACAGATGGACGTAGTTTTGATACATGCTATTTATTAGAAACGAGCGCGCAATTTAAAGGAACCTTTATTGAAGAAATTGAGTTTTACCAAGACTTACGTGAAGAATTAAAAAAAGAAGAATCGATTAACCAGAATGAAAATACAATCAATGTAGATGTAGAAATTGAATCTATCATTAGCCAGGCAGTGGCTCAGAAGAAAAGTACTTTACCTAATAACGTAAGTAAATCAGAAAAAATTAAAAATATTCGTGTAAACCGACAGGCTGAAAAAGTTATGAACAGAAACAATGAGAAGTTTGATTTAGTAGAAAAATTGAGCGAACAATCAGCTCAAGTAATTGAATTCTCTTCAAAAAACCGACAAAGTGAAGAACCATCTAAAAAATCCAGCTCACGTCTAATGGAGAAATTAAAGAAGAAGCGAGATGAGGAGTTTGGAAAGAAATAACGACATTGTTGTTTTAAAAGGTGATTTTGAGAAAGCTTTTTATAAGAAACAGCTTTCAAGTGAGTATGACAACAATCCTTTTATTGAAGCTCTTCCACCTCTTTTTGATGAAGATGATGTGTGGGAGAGATTTAAGATTACTCCAAGAATTAGTAGTCAGGATAAACTAACGGAGGCAAATATTCGTTATCACATATTAAAGCGAGTAAAAAATTTCATTCAGCCGTTACCGATTCATTTCGAAGTTGAACGTCGTTTATCTACGTTAATTCGTCGAGGGTATTTAGCAAGAAATCCATTAGACAAGTTGTTCCTAGAACGTATTCGAGTGTTGCATGAGCTACGTGAGGAAAAAGAGTTAGCGCATAAGTATATTGATGAACGATTAAATTATATTCGTTCTACGGCGGATAGTTTGTCTATCATTGGTATTTCAGGTATTGGAAAAACAACTGCCATTGAACGTTTATTGCTCATGTATCCTCAAGTAATTAAACATGAAATGTATGCGGAACACCCATTTAACCGTACACAAATTGTATGGCTGAAAATTGACTGTCCTTATGATGGTAGCTTATCGACGTTATGTAAAAGCTTTTTTAAAGCGATTGATGATCTACTAGGGACACGATATTTAGAAAAGTATGGCTATTTAAATCGAATAACATCTACAATGCTACTGCATATGACCTCCTTAGCAAGCATGTATGGTATTGGAGTTTTAGTTATCGATGAAATCCAACATTTACTTCATTCGAAAAATGATCAAGAAGAGATGCTGAATTTCTTTGTTACCTTATCAAATACAGTTGGTATTCCGACAGTTTTAATTGGTACATCTAAGGCGTTGCAGTTGTTTAAAGGTAACTTTAGACAAGCAAGGAGAGCAGCTAGTGACGGTGCAATTATTTGGGATCGTATGATTGAGGATAGCGAGGAATGGGAGTTTTTCTTAGAAACACTTTGGGAGTTACAATGCTTAAAAACACGTTCAGAGTTGACAGATGACTTGAAAGTTGCATTTTATGATGAATGTCAAGGAATTACTTCTGTAGCTGTAAACTTGTTTATTTTAGCTCAAGAGCGTGCGCTATTTGATGACGACAATCCAAATGAAATCATTACTTCGAGAGTATTAAGAAAGACTGCTAAAGAAGACATGAAAATCATTCAGCCAATGATAAAAGCCATTCGAACGAACAACTTAAAAGATATGATGAAGTATGAGGATATTATGATTAATTTAGATGATCTCATGTTAAATCATAAGAAAGATACAGAGCTTGAAGGACGGATTCGCGAGGGTTTTAAAGAGCGTCAACATTCGCTAGATTATAAGCGACAAGATTTGGTAGAGAGTTTGAGTGTGGAAATCGCAGCACTTGGAATTTTCGACAGCTTAACTGTAAATGAGATTAGAAAACTCATAAAGGACATTGTAGAGAATAATCCGATTGATACGGACTTTAACTTGCTCAAATCAGTAGCTATACAAAAAGCAATTGAGTTCAATCAACAAAAGAAAGAGGAAAAAGAAAAAAACAAAGTTAGAAATGGAGAGTTGCTTCCCTTACTATCTCTTAGAGCAAAAGCGCTTAAGAAGAAACAGCATACTTATGAATTCTTGAAAGCAAGTGAATATATTAAAAATCCATTACAAGAATTCTATGAGTAATTTTCTCGTATAACAAGACGTCATTAAAGAGCCATAAGTAAATGAAGTTTTTATTGAATTTGAAACATGCTTGTCTAAAAACCTAGTTATATCGACATTATAAAAATATGTTGAGTATAACTAGGAGGAAATAAAGATGCTACCATTTTTTACAGAACCATACCCAGATGAATTAATTTATTCTGCTATTGCTCGTTATCATTTCTATAGTGGAAATATTGATTGTAAGGACACGCTAGAAGAAGTATTTCAAAGTCGTAATGTGATTCCGAGTATAGAAATTGGTAGCCATTTTAATATATTGACTCAACAAATGGGTGCAAATTATTCAGTAGCCAGTTTATTAGCTAAGCATACAATTTATCCATTTTACTCTCCTTTTCTTTCTAAAAAGAGGCAACAAGAAGTTTTTCAAGATGTGCAAGGTGACGGTAAAGCGTTATATACAAGGCTAGGGCTTGTGGCTGGCAGCATTTGTAAGAAGAATGGACTTTACTATTGTCCTCGATGTGCTAAGTCCGATCTTGAGCGATACGGAGAGCCATATATTCATCGTGAACATCAACTACAAGGAATTGATATTTGCGCACATCATGAGCTAGGTTTAAAGAAGTATCCACTTGATTTTTCAATGCAAAGTAGAATTGAATTTGTTTGATTTGAAGCGAAACGATTAAACTTTTCAGTATTGCAAGAAGTGGAATCATACGAGTATTTCGAGATTCAAGTGCAATTAGCAAAGATGGCATATCAGTTGTTGCATATAACAACACTTTCAAGAGAAATTATTAATCAAAAATATCATAGCCTACTAAAAGAACGTAATTTAGTCACTGTTTCCAATCGTGTAAGACAAGCTGAGTTGTATGAAGCTTTTCATTCAAAGTTACCAACAGGACTATTAGAAAAATATGATTCAGCGATTAATGTTGCGGATGAATATAACTGGTTAAAAGTTATAACACGTAATTCAATACGTCATGTACATCCGTTTCGACACCTACTCTTCCTCTACTATTTAGACCTAGATGTACAACAACTATTTCTAGTGAAAGAAAACAAAGGTCCATTTGGAAAAGGTCCATGGCCTTGCTTAAATAAAGCAGCTATTCATTATAAGCAACATTTAATTTCAAAGGTAACTGTTACAAGAGATTTTAAATCGAATGCTTTTATCGGGACATTTAAGTGTTCTTGCGGCTTTGTTTACTCAAGAAAAGGTCCAGACAAGCTTGTTGAAGATCAGTTCCGGATTGGCCGTATAAAAGTGTTTGGAGATGTCTGGGTAGACAAAGTACGTACTATAGCGAATGAGGGAGAACTAAGTACGAGAGGGATGGCTAAGATACTTGGCGTCGACTCTAAAACCATTAAAAAGTATATGAATGTGCATGAACATGAACGAAAAGTATTAAATATAGACCATTCTTTATTGCTTAAGCTGCACCAAGAACAACTACTTGTAGGGATACAGAAATATCCTGGTATACAAGAACACAAATTCGCAATATTTTCCCGAAACAGTATATGTATTTATATAGACATGATAAAGAATGGTTGTTTGAACAATTACCAAAGAGCCGCAAGAAAGAGAATCCTAATATGGTTGTTGATTGGTCAAAGCGTGATGATGAATATTACGAAAAAGTGAAACAACTATACAAAGAGCTGATTGCTTTAGAAAAGCCAATTCGAATTACTAATTCACTTATTGGAAAACGACTTGGAATATTAGCGAACCTAGATAAGCATATCGATAAAATTCCACGTACTAAAAGGCTATTAAGTGATATTAAAGAATCTACTCAACAGTTTCAAATTCGCCGTTGCTGCAAGATTATAGATCGATTATTGCGAGAACAAGAACCGATTGAACTGTGGAAAGTGCAACGTATTGGCGCAGTAAAGTCACATCATTTTCATGAGATAAAGTCTGATTTAGAAGCGTATATACGGATGAAACGGGAAGTGAAAAATTATGAGCAAACAACAGGTTAAAATTGCGTGGCCATTTGGGGAGGACGAAAAGGCACAATTAATATGGATTGGTGACCCTTTCCGTAATGAAAATAAAATGATGATTCATGCTTATTTTCGTGCGCGTGGAGTCACTAAAAAAGTACTATTGGACTGGGGAACGCTACCGTCCTTAGCAATTCAACATTTCTATAGTAATGGCGTGATTACAGCAAGTCAGCCACCTCAAGCTGTAAGAGAAGTAGATATTACTATTTATCCTAATGGAGTTAAATATCATGAGAAGCCTTGGATAATTCAAGGAAGTAATGAGTCTGTAATTTCTCGTAGCTTTGTCTTCTCGCTTGATGGTAAGAATATTATTTTGCCAGTCATTGAAGTGTTGCGTAGTATATTAGCTCCCAATGGCTTTCTTTTGTATCGCTTGTTTGAGTCTAATTCTTTTCCTCAGTTCTTCACTGAAGTATATGAACCAAATAAAGCGCATCTTAGCTTTACATCACAATATGATTTGAAATATACGAAGCCAGCGTTTATTTATCAATTGGTGTGGCTGTTATCAAATCGAGATTTACGACAAGTATACGAAAGTATTGCATACACTTGGCTGCAAGAAAAGGCTTTGAAATTTGTATGGAATTTTACACAATCTATCACAGTAACGGCTCGTGTAAAAGAGATTAACAATACGTGGACTGTATTACAAATAGTCAGCATGAAAAATAAGCGCATTCCATATGAATATATTTCAATTTCACATCCAGAAATACAAGATCAAGAAAAATCTAATGAGGCGAAGAGATACACTTATCGTTCTTTAAAGAAAAATGGTAATGATGAAGGATTCACATTGGATGAACAAGTAGATGGCTCTACAGAAGACTTTGATCTTGTGCAAATGAATCAGTTGAAACATGAATATACATCAGTACCTAGAATTAAACGTATTAAAAATAGTTCTGCAAAGCAGCGATCGAGAGAGGATGAAAATACAAAGAAGTATTATGGCAACAATGACTCTATTCGTACTACGGCAGATTTTGGCGGTCAAAAATTAGCAAGAGGTTTAGAGCATCAAATGTTGCATGAAATCCAGGCTCAAGGTGAACTGCAGGATTTTATTAATCTTTTAAAGCTTCTAGAACAATATCCACAAGTAAAAGCAATTAGAGCATTTATGGGTGAGTTACCAGGGGGATCAGGAGAGCGTAAGTTTACTAAATTAAGTGATGGTGTAACGAAAAGGCGTTATGTGATTGCAGAAGTTTCTATTGCATTAGGCGAACGATTTAGTATTATCGAAGTTGAACGGGAAATTAAATCGCTATCGACACTTATACTATTTTCATCCACTATTCGTATTTGGGAGCCTATTTATGAGAAATTACTCGAAAATCTTGTAAATGACAGTGGTACATGGGCAAGTAAGTCATTGGAAATGTTTGAGTATCAAGGTATCATAATAAAGAAATCGAAACATAATTCAAAAAGTATTTATGCAAAGGCACAAGTTTTATATGAAAAGTGGATTAATTTTTGATTAACTCTATAAGGAAAAGTATTCTTTTTGTACTTCCTTATTTACATAAAATGCTTATGCTATAATCAATTTTTCTTTTTGTATCAGTATTAAATAGACTGAAGTATAATTTAAATAGGAAAAATTTATTCCGTGACCGAATTGATTAGTGTATTTGCTATTAATAAGCAAATAAATAGAATTCTAAAGGATAAGGAGTGGATTTTAATGAATAAAAAATGTCAAGTATTTACTCCTTCTAATACAGTAATTGAAATGTTGGATAGGGTAGGATATTTATCAAACTTACACGGAAAAAAAGTCATTGAAAACGCTTGTGGTGATGGGAATATATTAAAGGAAATTGTTCGAAGATATATAGAAGTTAGTTTACTTGAAAGTATTTCTTTAGAAGAAATAAAACATGGGTTAGAAGCAGACATATATGGTGCAGAGATAGATGAAGCTCATTTCCTAAATTGCTTAGAAAATTTAAATATGCTAGCTGCTAACTATGATATATACAATGTGTCTTGGAATATCTTAAATGTTGATATATTGAGAACAAAATTAGATATGAAGTTTGATTTTATTATTGGGAATCCGCCCTATATTACTTATAGGGACTTAGATGAAGAGACTAGAATATTTGTAAAAGAAAATTATCGGTCTTGTATAAATGGGAAATTCGATTATTGCTATGCATTTATTGAAGCTAGTTTAAACAGTTTAAATGATACAGGAAAACTAGCGTATCTAGTTCCAAGTAGTATTTTTAAAAATGTATTTGCTCAAAATTTAAGAAACATAATGTTGCCCTATTTAACAAAAATATATGATTATACAACACTAAAAATATTTAATAATGCACTAACTTCATCTGCAATTTTGATCTTTGATAAAGGGAATATAAAGGATGAAATAAAGTACTTTGATATTCAAAATAATAAATCGAATATAATAATTAAAAAAAATCTTAATAATAAATGGATATTTTCGCAACAAGTTGAATGTTCTTCCCACAAAATGTCTAAGTTCAGTGATTTTTTCACTGCTTCAATTAGTATTGCAACATTACTAAATGAAGCATTTGTTATTAGTGATTTTGAAAAAGATCTTGATTATGTTAACGTTGGAAACTTGAAAGTAGAAAAAAAATTACTGCGAGAAACAGCAAGTCCGCGTGGGTTAAATTACAATAAAAAAGAGTTGATAGTTTTTCCATATGTATATAAAGAGGGAATGTTATGTAGATTTTCACTTGAGGAATTTGAAAATAACTTTCCGGAGGCAGTGAAATATCTAAAAACATTTAAACATAAATTAAAAAAAAGACAATCAGATAAAAATGTGCAATGGTATGAGTATGGAAGAACGCAAGCACTTGCGCATTTGAATCAAGATAAACTTTTAACATCTACTATTGTAACGAAAAAAGTCAAAGTATATGAACTACAGAAAGAATGTATTCCTTACTCAGGTATTTATATTGTATCTAGAGGAGATTTGAAATTAGATAAAGCGAAGGAAATTTTAGAAAGTGATTCTTTTTATCAATATGTGAGATCAATTGGGATTAATGCTAATGGTAGCTCATTAAGAATAACTCCAGGAGATATAAACAACTTTGAATTTTTAACACAGGAGGTGTTAAGTTAATGGAAAAAATGAAGTATAAGATTTCATCACGTGCAACAATATTATTAGGCCGAGAAAGTGTTGCTAAAGTTGACGGGGCAATTATTGAATTGGTTAAAAATACATATGATGCAGATGCGACCATCTGTTTAATTTGCTTTGATATTGAAAATGACTGTATTTATATTTTAGATAATGGAGTTGGTATGACTAAGGAGATAATTGAAAATTATTGGATGATGATTGGAACTGACAATAAAAGAGAGAATTATAAATCAGTTAAGAATAGAATAAAGTCAGGTGAAAAGGGAATAGGTAGATTTGCATTGGATCGCTTGGGAAGTCAATGTGATATGTATACCAAAAATAATAAAGAAGGATTAATACTGTGGAGAAACGATTGGTCAAAGTTCGAAGAAAGAGGTAAAACGATTGATGAAATTGAAGCGGACTTTTCATACATTAATAAATCCTTCAAAGATATTATTCCGTACGAGATATTAACGAGCATTAGTGAAATAGGGAAAAAAGAAGAGGGAATAAATATAAATATAGAAACAGGGACTCTTTTAAAAATAAGTAATCTACGGGATGAATGGAAAGAAAAAGAAATCAATAATATTTTTAATTCATTAGGATTTCTAATACCTCCTAATGAGCAAAGAGAATATATAATTTGTGCAAAAAAATCATTCTCGGATACTTATTTTATAATAGAGAACGAGATCTCAGAAGAATATGACTATAGAGTATCTGCGGAATTTAATGGTGAAGTATTTAAAGTTACTCTAAATAGGAATGAATTTGATTTAAATCTCATGCCAAAAGAGTTGTTTAAACTAGATGAGTTTAGTAAGTATCCGTATAGGTTTGAGGACTTTGAAGACAAATCTATATATTATGAATTTACAGCAGCTGAGCTAATGCGTAATAAAGATGAAAATTATTTGAATGCAATAAAAAAAATAGGTCCTTTTAAGATGAACTATACTTTTATGAAATTATCACTTTCTGAAGACGATAAAGAAAGTTTTTACTATAAGCAAATTAGCAAGAAACGAAGAATTTGGCTAGAACAACATAATGGAATAAAGATATATAGGGATAATTTTCTAGTTAGACCTTATGGAGATTCTAACTCAGAATCTTTTGATTGGCTAGGTATAGATGCAAGACGGGCTAAAAATCCAGCTGCAGTGAGCCATCCTTCTGGCAATTGGCATGTCAGAAATACACAAGGACAAGGAACCGTCTTTATATCTAGAATAAATAATGATCGCATATTAGATAAGTCTAGTCGAGAGGGTATTATTGAAAATGAATATTTTAAATACTTTAAAGACGTAATAAAAAATATTATTTCAGTATTTGAAAAAGATCGAGCTCATATAGCAAGGTCAATCAAAAAATATAAAGATATAATAAATGAGAAGAATAAAACTAAACAGACAGGTAAGGAAATAGCAGACAAAATTCTTAATAAAAAGAGCAATAGACAAGAAAAATATACTTCAGATCAAATGAAAACAGATCAAACAAATCAAACTGAACAAACTGAAGAGACAGATAAAGTTGAAACACTAGCAAAAGCTGTGCAATATTTCCAGGAGGAAAGGGAAGAATTAATTTCAGAGATCAAATTACTTAGGGAATTATCTACAAACGGACTTATAACGACATCGATAGTGCATGATTTAAAAAGTATAAACGCCATACTCGTCAATAGAGTAGATGCTTTAAAATTTGCTATTGAAAGTAATAATGAAGTATTAATAAACCGCTGCTTACAAGATTTAAAGAAAAATGATATTTATCTTAACTCATGGATAACTGTTATAACAAATCAAAAGAAAGATAAAAGAAAAAGAGTGAAAAAAAACATTTATGAGACAATAAAAAATCTTATAAATGTTTTAGATCCTATTCTAGTTCAAAAAAATATAATAGTGAATATTCAAGATGATAATAAAGAGGTTTATAAAAAGATATATGTTTCAGATTTTGAAAGTATAATCTATAATCTAATCATTAATTCAATTGAATCTTTTGAAAAGATAAGACTTGAGGAAAGAAATATTAATATTAAAATGGAAACAAATTCAGAATTTATTTTACACTATGAAGATAATGGAAGTGGATTATCGGATATATTTAAAAATCCATATGATATTTTCACCTATGGAGTAACTAGTAAGAATGATAGAAACGGAGAGCCAGTAGGGACTGGATTAGGCATGTATATAGTTGAATCAACACTCAGAGAATATAATGCAAAATATGAAATAACTAAGCATGTTTCTGGTTTTGGTTTAGATTTAAAATTTTCAATATAGGAGGTTGCTGATGGAACAAATATTTAAAATAGGGATAATCGATGATGATTCATCTAAAGTAACCCAAATAATGGTTAAATTACTTGAGGGTTTTGGTAAGGCAACGTCTGAAAAACAAGAAAAATATTCTATGTATAAATTTTTTCCAATAGAACTTGAGATAAAAGATGAACTTGATGAAATGATACAACAAGTCTTAGAGGAAAAGCTTGATTGTGTCCTAGTAGATTACAAATTATCATCATATAAAAATGTAGGTTATTCAGGTGTGGAATTTGCAAAATCACTTGGGGAAGTACTTTTTGATTTTCCAATATTTATTTTAACCTCTTATGAAGACGATCTTTTTTTGAATGAAATATTCAATGCGTATCAAGTATTTGATTTTGGAAGATATTTAAATGAAGAATCAGAAAGAATTGAATTAAATTATAAAATTATTGAACAAATATTAAAGACCACAAAACAAAAGCAAAAATGGGAAGAAGAAATAAAAAAATTATTACCTTTAGCTGGTCAATCACAAGAAATTGATTCTCAATTACTGGATTTAGATGCGAAATTAGAGAAGTCAATAAATGGAAAAAATGCTATTCCTGATAAAATAAAAAAAGATTTAGATTCTAATAAACTAACCGAATTATTAAATAAAATTGATGATATTTTAGGGAAGGAGTAATACTTTGGATAGTCTGAAGGAGAAAAAACCTATTAGATCACTAACTGGAGAAGTTTGGCGAACCAATAGAATGAATAAAAAAAAGTTAGCTGAGGATTTTGACAATAAATGTGCCTACTGTGATGATCTCGACATTTATAGCGGGGGTTATAATGTATATCATGTAGAACATTTTGCACCCAAGGATAAATTTAAGGAACTTGAGTTTACATATGACAATTTGTTATATAGTTGTCCTTATTGCAATATTTCAAAATCTAATAAATGGGTGGGGAGTTCTTTTAAAGAAAATGTTGTTGGAGAGCAAGGATTTGTAGACCCATGTACAGATGAATATTACACTCATCTTGGAAGAGATGAACACGGTAATATTGTTTATAGAACGTTATTAGGCCAGTATATATATGAAGAGTTAAAGTTATTTCTCAAAAGACATAGAATTCTTTGTAATTTAGAGAAAATACGACTAAAAAAAAATCTATTGAAGGCAAAAATTGATGAAAAAAAGTATAAAAATGAAGATTATGTAGAATTAGATGAGTTTTATAAAGATTTGTGTGTCGTTTTTTGCGAATATTATGATTTAATATTTGAGGAAGAGTTTGCACATACAAGCTAGGTATTAAGTTTATCATTTTTTATTTCTTATTGTGAATTTTAGTACTCAGATTTATAGATACATATTAATATCTTAAAATGAATGCACTAAGTTAGAACATAAATGTTATTTAATATTTATTTCACCACACAGTAATTATAATTTTAGTTCTTTAATATTTTGATCAAACTTTTTTATAAAAACTACAAATAGATTTCTCATCTAAGAATACATTTTGCTCAAACTTTGTTCAAAACGTGTGGATTTCTTCTATATATAAAATCAACATTTGCAGCTTATGTTTAATCAAACTTTATTCCAAACCAACAATGTCCAGTGACATTATAGTAGGTTACCGAAATTTATAAAAGAATGCTAAAACACCTCTCTAGTTTAACAGAGAGGTGATTTTTTGTTGAATACTTAT
>Ga0209013_10002830_pt1 | contig 15638 bp, 15 predicted proteins | sample Cruoilmetagenom2_FD_187291 | JGI IMG/M metagenome (GOLD analysis project Ga0209013, IMG submission 187291) | Oil polluted marine microbial communities from Coal Oil Point, Santa Barbara, California, USA - Sample 2 (SPAdes) (version 2) | ecosystem: Environmental > Aquatic > Marine > Oil seeps ... | reverse complement strand
ACAAAGCTAAAGGAATCAGGGTAGTACCTCATGCAGTAGCCCGCTATGGATCATATATCTCCAAAGGAACTATCTTAATGCCAAGTTATGTAAATATTGGAGCTTATGTTGATGAAGGAACCATGGTTGATACCTGGGCAACTGTAGGAAGCTGTGCTCAAATTGGTAAGAATGTGCATTTAAGTGGTGGTGTAGGCATTGGTGGAGTTTTGGAGCCTTTACAAGCAGCACCTGTGATCATTGAAGATAATGTTTTTGTTGGCTCTAGATGTATTGTTGTTGAAGGAGTAAGAGTGGAAAAAGAGGCAGTATTAGGAGCTAATGTAGTTTTAACGGCTTCGACTAAAATCATAGATGTAACAGGGGATAAACCCATAGAGAGAAAAGGCTTAGTACCTTCGAGATCAGTAGTTATTCCAGGAAGTTATACCAAGAAATTCAATGCCGGAGATTTTAATGTTCCTTGTGCTTTAATTATAGGAAAGCGCAAAGAAAGTACGAATAAGAAAACATCCTTAAATGATGCATTACGTGAGTATGATGTAGCTGTATAAAACTCATAATTTTTAAAGGAAGTTATATTTCCGATTTACGTAGGTTAAAATGAAGAAAAGAATAAACTAAGTGAAAAATAAAATAACCGCAATAATACCAACTTTAAATGAAGAGAGTTTCATTGAATCAGCAATTGATACTGTATCGTTTGCTGATGAAATAATCATTATCGACTCCTTTAGTACGGATAAAACGGTTGAATTAGCAAAAAAACATAACGTCAGATTAATCCAAAGGAAATTTGATAATTTTTCAAGCCAAAAAAATTATGCCATCGATCTTGCGACGCATAACTGGATCTATATTTTGGATGCCGATGAACGAGTACCGGCTGAATTACGCAATGAAATATTGGACGTTCTAAAGAATCCCAAAGAAATTGTAGGTTTTTATACATACAGGACATTTTATTTTTTAGAACAAAAAATAAAACATGGAGGATGGCAAACAGATAAAGTTATTCGTTTATTTAGAAAAGATAAATGTAAATATAATGGTAATTTGGTTCATGAAATTATAGAATATGAAGGAGAGGTAGGTTATTTGCAAAACAGGATCGAACATTATTCTTATCGTAGTTATGATCATTATTTAAAAAAACTGAATCAATATGCTTCCTTGCAGGCCGAAGAATTATATGCAAAAAAGAAAAATGTGAATATATTTCATACTGGCTTAAAGCCTCCATTCAGGTTTTTTGTACACTATATTGTTCGACTTGGGTTTTTAGATGGTTTTCCGGGATTCGTATTGGCTGCTCAACATTCATTTGGTGTACTTACTCGATACATTAAATTACGGCTCTTATATAAAAATGATAGGAAAAGAAATAAACAGGTGCAATTATAACAATCAATGAATACTGAGATAAAAAGATCATTAAATGTTTTAAATAATGGAGGTGTGATAATTTACCCTACGGATACTATTTGGGGTATTGGTTGTGATGCAACAGATGAACATGCTGTAGAAAAGGTCTTTAAAGTAAAGAAACGATCAGAAAGTAAAAGTTTAATTATTTTGGTTGATAGCTGGACAATGTTACAACAATATGTAAATGATATTCCATCAAAGGTAAGTTGTATTTTAAAAGGCAGCAATAGACCAATAAGTGTAATTTACAGGCATCCAAGAGGTTTGGCTAAAAATGTTATTGCTAAAGATGATACGGTTGCAATTAGAATAGTAAATGATGATTTTTGTAATAAATTAATTAAAAAATTTGGAAAGCCTATTGTTTCAACTTCTGCTAATTTTAGCAATAAGATGGCACCTAAGAGTTTTTCTGATATTGAAAAGGCACTTTTGGATAAAGCAGATTATATAGTAAATTTGCATCAAGATGAAAAACAAAGAATTGCTTCTCAAATAGTTAAAGTAGATAGCAAAGGTAAAATTGAATTTATTAGAAAGTAAAATATTCATGCTAGAGTTAAATTATAAATCTGCGGTTTCTCATCCAATTTTTGACTTTATTTCTTCTGCTGCGACAGAATTGCAACTAGAAACCTACGTTATTGGAGGTTATGTTCGGGATTTTGTTTTAAAAAAGGGTAAATCTAAAGATATTGATATAGTAGCCGTTGGAAGCGGAATTGATCTGGCAAGAAAAGTAGCAGAAATCTTACCCGGAGTACATAAAGTTCAGATATTCAAAACGTATGGTACGGCAATGCTGCGCTTTAAGAACATAGAAGTTGAATTTGTTGGTGCAAGAAAAGAATCTTACAATAGGGATAGTAGAAACCCTATGGTAAGTAAAGGTACCTTACAAGATGATCAAACCAGGCGTGATTTCACTATCAATGCTATGGCTATCAGTTTGAACAAAAATAATTATGGCCAATTGCTGGACCCTTTTGATGGTTTATTAGATTTAGAAAATAAGATACTTAGAACCCCTTTAAACCCTGATATAACTTATTCTGATGATCCATTAAGAATGATGAGAGCTATCCGGTTTTCCAGTCAGTTAGAATTTGTTATCGAGGAGGAATCGTTAAAGGCCATTTCAAGAAATGCTGAAAGAATAAATATAATTTCCAAAGAAAGAATTGTTGATGAATTGCATAAAATACTAATGAGCGATAAACCTTCAATTGGATTAAAACTATTGCATCAGACAAAACTTTTAGAATATATTTTACCTGAACTATCAGATTTACAGGGTGTTGAACAGATAAAGGGCCAAAAACATAAAGATAATTTTTATCATACTTTACAGGTAGTTGACAATATTGCCAAATCTACTGATAATTTATGGTTGCGTTGGGCGGCACTATTTCATGATATTGGAAAAACTCCGACAAAAAAGTTTGATAAAAAAATTGGCTGGACATTTCACGGGCATGAATTTGTAGGTTCAAAGATGGTTAAAAAGATATTTGTTCGCTTAAAAATGCCATTGAATGAAAAGTTGAAATATGTTCAAAAAATAGTGATGATGAGTTCGAGGCCGGTAATTTTGGCAGAGAATGTTACAGATTCAGCGGTACGTAGATTGATTTTTGATGCAGGTGAAGATATTGATGATCTGATGACACATTGTGAGGCGGATATCACCACTAAAAATGTCGTAAAGGAAAAACAATATTTTAATAATTTTAAATTAGTTAGACAAAAAATTACAGAAGTTGAAGAGAGAGACAGGATAAGAAATTTTCAACCACCAGTTACAGGTGAGACAATTATGAAAACCTTTGATTTAAAACCTTGCAAAGAAGTTGGGATTTTAAAAGATGCGATAAAAGAAGCGATCCTGGAAGGTGAAATTTCAAATGATTATGATGAAGCTTATGATTTTATGCTTATGAAAGCTAAAAAACTAGGTTTGCAAAAAGGTAGTGATAGTAAATAGTTTTAACTTAAAACATTAGATTAATGCGAATATATAATCTGCGGAATCTGAGAGAAAAAACAGCTCGAAGATTCCTCAGATTTTTATATTTAGACCTTTGTATAGTATACTATTTCAATATGTTTCTTGAAATCACCACTTTTTGAATTTCGGAAGTTCCTTCTCCGATAGTACAAAGTTTGGCATCCCGATAAAATTTCTCAACTGGATAATCTTTGGTGTAACCGTACCCACCATGAATTTGAACGGCTTCATTGGCAATTCTTACGCAAACTTCAGAAGCAAACATTTTGGCCATGGCACCAATGGTTACAATTTTTTCTCCATTGTTTTTTTGAAATGCGGCTTTGTGTAGTAAAAGTTCAGAAGCTTCGATTTCGGTTGCCATATCAGCTAATTTAAACGAAATACCCTGAAACTCACTAATTGGTTTACCAAATTGCTCACGCTCTTTAGAATATTTTAAAGCAGCCTCATAAGCACCTTTTGAAATACCCAGGGATAATGCGCCAATTGAAATTCTTCCACCGTCCAAAACTTTTAAAGATTGAATAAAACCTTCACCAATTTCACCTAGGATATTATCTTTATGAATTCTACAATTGTCAAAAATCAATTCGGCAGTTTCTGAGGCTCGCATACCCAATTTATTTTCTTTCTTTCCTGAAGTAAATCCGGGAGTTCCTTTTTCTATAGCAAAAGCAGTCATACCACGTGAATCTCCTTTTTTTCCTGTACGCACAATTACCACTGCAATGCTACCGCTTATTCCATGAGTTATAAAATTCTTAGCTCCATTAATTACATAATGATCACCATCTTTAACAGCGGTTGTACTCATTCCTCCGGCATCACTACCGGTATTGTGTTCTGTTAAACCCCAGGCACCGATCCACTCACCAGAAGCTAATTTTGGTAACCACTTTTGTTTTTGTTCATCACTTGCAAATTCTAAGATATGATTGGTGCACAACGAGTTGTGAGCAGCAAGAGATAATCCTATGGAGGAATCAACTTTTGATATTTCTTCAATTACTGTAATATATTCATGATAACTCAAACCACTACCTCCATATTCCTCAGGCACCAAAACTCCCATATATCCCATTTCACCTAATTTATGAAATAAATCAATCGGAAATGTTTGATTTTCATCCCAGTCCATCATATACGGTTTTATATGTTGTTTTGCAAAATCACGAATGGAATGTGCAATCATTTTTTGAGTTTCGGAGATTTCAAAATTCATTTTCTAGTTTTTTTATCAGCCGTCAAATATAAAGCTATTCTATCAAATTTTTCTAATGGAAAGGAGTCTATTTTTTTTAATTCTTCAACATCCGAATATTGATTTATTTCGTTGCGATAGTTGCATATTTTTTTTGTGAGATCATAATCAATATACGGCAAATGAAGTATCTCCTTAAAGGTTGCTTCATTTAAGTTTATCTTACTGATATTGGGTTTTTCCATAACTTTAAATTTCTCTAAAACCTTATTTGCAATATCTTTATCTAAATAATATACTTCATATAGTTGCTCATCATAGGTGAAGCCCTGTAATAAAATTCGATAAGCAATAATTCTTTTGGCTAGTTTTTCACCAATTCCGTCAATCGACTGTAAATCAATAGCATTTACTAAATTAAGATCACTTGTTCTCACTTTTTTACCAGGGGTGTTTTCTAAACCTGATGGGTTTGTAAGACTCTTGTTTTTATTAGAATTAACCCATTCGGGGAATTTAAAATAAGGAGATATGATGTTGAGTAAACTATCATTTATTCCGGTAACTTTTTGAAATTCTATATCTGAGTTAACAAACTTTCCTGTTTCTCTAAATACTAGCAATTTATCAATTTCTTGTACGCTCATTCCTAATTGGTAGCCTTTAAAATCGGTAAGATAATTAGGATTAAAAGGATATATTCTTTGTTTTGAGTTTTCTTCTTCAATTGCTTTTAAAGAATCTATTTGTTTTTGATAGAATTCTGTTTCTGATTTATCCAGCTCTAAATCGTCTTCTGAGGTAAAATCTGCAAAAACATAAATAATTTGGAAGGTCAGTATGATAATAATTAAAAACAAAATCCCATTTCTTTGGCGTTTATTATACCAGAAATGGGATTTTAGAAAGTTCATATTTTAGTTGATTTAACTAGTTCTGTTCTTTATAGCTGTTAAGTATTTGGTTAATTCTTCTTTAACTTTCGGTGCCAAAAGGACAAGACCGATCATGTTTGGTACCATCATAGCAAATATCATGGCATCTGAAAATCCTATAACCGAACCTAAACTTGCCGCTGATCCAATAACTACAAAAACCAAAAAAAGAAGTTTATAAGCATATTCCATTTTTTTAGTTCTACCGAATAGATATGCCCATCCTTGAAAACCGTAATACGACCAGGAGATCATAGTACTAAAGGCAAATAAAACTACTGCCATTGTCAATACATAAGGGAACCATGAGATTACCGAAGCGAAAGCACCTGAGGTCAATAAAATTGCTTGGGCATCATTTAATGAAGCGTTTTCTGCCGCAACATTACCGGTAATTACCAGCACTAAAGCTGTCATTGTACAAACAACAACGGTATCAATAAATGGTTCTAATAAGGCTACCATTCCTTCAGATGCCGCATATTTGGTTTTTACTGCTGAGTGTGCTATTGAGGCTGATCCAACACCTGCTTCATTTGAAAATGCAGCACGTCTAAAACCTTGAACAAGAACGCCAACTGCTCCACCAACAACACCTTCAGGGCTAAATGCACCATTAAATATTTGTAATATCGCATCACCGATCATATCATATTTAGCTATTAACACATACAAAGATGCTGCAACATAAATCACTACCATAAAAGGAACGATCTTATCGGTTACCTTAGCAATTTTTTTAATTCCACCAATGATCACTATACCAACCAAAACAGCCATGACCAAACCAAACAGCCACCCTCGTTCATGCAAGATAGAACTATCTCCTCCTGTAATGTTCTCAACCAATTGGAAGGCCTGATTCACCTGAAACATATTTCCTCCACCAAAAGATCCTCCAATTACGAATACAGCAAATAAAGCTGCTAATATTTTACCCAATTTCCCAAAACCTTTAGATTTAAGTCCTTTAGTTAAATAATACATTGGTCCGCCATAAACTGTTCCATCATCTGCTATATCTCTATATTTTACGCCAAGGGTACATTCTACAAATTTTGATGCCATTCCTAAAAATCCTGCTACTATCATCCAAAATGTAGCACCTGCACCACCAATAGAAACTGCAATCGCAACACCTGCTATATTACCTAAACCAACTGTAGCAGATAATGCAGCTGTTAAGGCCTGGAAATGCGATACTTCACCTTCATGTCCTTCTACTCTAATGGTATCCGGATCATCACCATCATCCGTAAATACAAAATCATCTACTTCAACTTTGTGATCTATTCTTCCTTCTAAATCATCATATTTTCCATTCACTATCCTAATGGAAGTGAAAAATCCACGAAAGTTGATGAATTTAAAATAAACCGTAAAGTAAGATGCTCCAAGAATTAATGGAAATAACACCCAGTAAATTTTAATATCATCAGAGAAAGGGATTTGATAGAAAATAAAATTCACAAACCAACCTGTCGCATCACCAAAGGCTTCATCAATACGTTGATCAAGACCCTTTTCTTGTGCAAAAGTTAAAATCGGCATTACCATAATCAGTAATGAGAGTAATTTTTTATACATATGAGTTAATTAATTTTGAATTAGAAAGTTGCTAATATCTTAAAAAATATTTACTCCAAGTAGAATTTAACATTTTAATTATAGATAATTTCGCCAAATATCAATAGCGCATAAAAATATTTATTATGCTTTCTTTTGATCAGTATTGTGGCCATTACTATATATATTTGTATTAATATTAAAAATATAATGGATGAAAATGACTTTAGTTTTGGGAGCTTCTTTAAAAACGGACCGTTATTCAAATTATGCTATTCACAGTTTGATCAACTCAAAATATGAGGTGATAGGAGTGGGGCTAAAAGAGGGTGAGATAGATGGTGTAAAGATCTATAAGGGATTGCCAAAAATTGAAGGTGTGCATACCATAACCTTATATTTAAATCCGAAAAGACAAGAAAACTATTATAATTATATTGTTTCATTAAAACCCCAACGAGTAATTTTTAATCCGGGAACAACCAATACTGCACTGGAAAGTATATTAAGCAAAAATGGAATAGCTTTTGAAAACTCATGCACCTTGGTTCTTTTGAGTACGGGACAGTATTGAAGTGAGAAGTGAGAAGTGGGAAGTGAGAAGTGAGAAGTAAAATGTTTTGAAATAATGAGAATTTTATATGTAATAGATCCTTAGGATTTTGATAAAATTTCAATTTCTTTTCCTACAAAACTCAATTCCGTATGATCAAAAATAGGTTTGGCCTCTTCTAAAAATAAATTTTCATCTTTATAGCGACTCGAATAATGTCCTAATAATAGTTTTTTTACACCGGCCATTGCGGCAATGGTTGCTGCCTGTCCCGCTGTTGCATGTTTGGTTGTTGCTGCTAAATCTTTTTTATCTTCTAAAAATGTTGATTCGTGATATAACAGGTCTGAATTTTTTATTAAAGGGATGATATCTTCAAAATACGCTGTATCACTGCAATAGGCATATTTTAATATAGGAGGAGGGTCAAAGGTCAAAGTTCTATTGGCTATGATCTCACCATTATTTTTAATAAAATTTTTTCCATTTTTTAAATTTTGATAATCACAGATCTCAATTTCCTTATGTTCTGCAACAGCAGCAATATTTAGATTCCTTTCTGCAATTTTTTCTTTAAACAAAAAACCATTGGTATAAATACGATGTTTAAGAGGTATTGTATGAACTTCAACATTTTGATCTTCAAAAATGATTTCACTTTTTTTGGAAGATTGTTCATAAAATTGTAAAGGATAGTTTAACCAGGATTTTGACAATTTAAGCTGAAGCTCTATAATTTCTTTGATCCCTTTAGGGCCATAAATATCAAGTGCTGAAGTACGATTCAACAGACTTAAGGTTGATATCAAACCTATCAATCCGTAAAAATGGTCACCATGTAAATGCGAAATAAAGATTTGCTTAATTTTAGAAAACTTTATTTTGTACTTACGCAATTGAGACTGGGTGCCTTCACCGCAATCAATTAAAAAAAATCGTTTGTTAATTTCTAAAAACTGTGATGATGGATGAGCAAATGTTCTTGGCGTTGCTGAATGGCATCCTAATATCGTGAGTTTTAAACTCATTTTATCACAATCCGTTTAGATATAACTTTGGATTTAGTTTTTAATGAATAAATGTAAATTCCTGATTCGAGTTCTTCCCGAAAAAAGGGAATAGAGTTAGATCCTTTTTTAGTTTTAACTTTTTCAAAATGAAGAGTATTTCCCAATAAATCTTTTACATAGAAATCAATTTCAAACTCTTCTTCAGCTATAAATCGTATCCTTGTTGTAACACTAAACGGATTTGGTGATGCAATAACATCATGAATGCCATCTACTGAGCCCTGGAGAATTTCCAGATCCTTAGAGTCATCATCCTGAGCAAAGATTGCTGTTGAAAAGGTTAATAAAAAAAGAATAGAAAGTAGTTTTTTTACCATATAGTTATTTTAAATTCCTAAATCACGTTCAATATCTTCGATTTCTATAATATCTTCTGCTTCGTTTAAAGTTGGAACGGCAACCAGTTCATCGGGTAACTCATCAAATTTAATGCCGTTGCACACAATTACAAAAGATTTTTTATTTTTTTTATGTTCAACACTATATTGCGAAAATAATAAGATTTCTTCTAAATCAGTGTTAATATTATTAGAAAAATCTATTATTAGATTAACTTTGTTAAAGTTAGGGTATTTTTCATTAAACTCTTGATGAAAATTTAGAATTATTTCATTTTCTTTTGAACCATTATTTCTTGATGGCTCTAAAATTATATAGGATTTAGTTTGGTTGATTATCATAAATTCTCAAATTACAATTTGTTATTGTCGTTCAATTTGCTGTGCTAATAAATAGATTACAGCCATCCTAATTGCAACTCCATTTTCAACCTGATTCAATATGATGGATTGTTTTGAATCTGCAACGTCACTTGTAAGTTCAACACCTCTGTTAATAGGCCCGGGATGCATTATAACAATATCCTTTTCTATCGAATTTAAGAGTGCTTTATCAATCCCAAAAAGTTGTGTGTACTCTCTAACAGATGGAAAATATTTGATATCCATTCTTTCGTGTTGTACTCTTAAGACATTAGCAACATCACACCATTCTAAAGCCTTTTTTAGATTTTTTTCGTAAGTCACGCCCAATTTTGTAATATGTTTTGGAATTAAAGTAGTTGGACCGCAAAGTTTTACCTCCGCACCTTGTAATTGTAATGCATAGATATTTGAAAGTGCTACTCTTGAATGCAATATGTCTCCTATTATTACAACTTTTTTTCCTTTAACCTCACCCAATTTTTCACGAATGGAGTAGGAGTCTAACAAAGCTTGGGTTGGATGTTCATGGGCCCCATCGCCAGCATTTACAATTTTCGCATCTACATGTTTTGAAAGAAATTCTCCGGCCCCTTCATTGGGATGACGCATGACAACAATATCAACTTTCATAGAAAGAATATTATTTACGGTGTCAATTAATGATTCCCCTTTTTTCACCGAAGATTGTGCGGCAGAAAAGTTAATTATATCAGCAGAAAGTCTTTTCTCGGCCAATTCAAAAGATAATCTTGTGCGTGTACTATTTTCAAAAAATAAATTGGCAATGGTTATATCCCTTAATGATGGGACTTTTTTGATCGGGCGATTGATAACCTCTTTAAAATGATCAGCTGTTTTAAATATCAATTCGATATCTTCATGATTTAAATGCTTGATACCTAGTAGGTTGCTAACGCTTAACTGTGCCATTTCTTTTAATGAAATTGAAATTATAAACCTTTTATCACTTTAAATAAATTCTTAAGTTTAACTAACATCAGAATTAATGATACATACTTTATCTTTGCCCTCATTTTCTTTCCAAACTACTTTAACCTGTTCATCCTTGATAACATCCACTTGTCTTCCTTTATAATCAGGTTGAATAGGTAAATGTCTGCTAAATCTTCTATCGATTAAAACCAACAATTCAATATTACTTGGCCTTCCAAAGGCTTGAATAGCTGTAAGTGCTGCTCTTATACTTCTTCCTGAAAATAACACGTCATCAATAAAAACAACATTCTTATTATCCACTATAAAGTTAATGTCGGTTTTGCTGGCCTCTAATGGATCCTCTCTTCTTCTAAAATCATCACGATAGAAAGTTATATCCAATTTCCCTAATTGAATATTTTTGATGTGGTATTCATTTTCTAAGATATTCACCAATCTATTGGCTAAGAAAATACCTCTTGGTTGAATTCCTATTAAAATGGTGTTTGAAAAGTCTTGATGATTTTCTATAAGTTGGCAAGCCAAACGATGAAGAATGATATAAATTTCTTTTTCGTTAAGTAAGGTCTTTTTGGCCATAGTAGCAATAAAGGCATTATTTATTTGGGCAAAGTTACAGTTTTTTTTGTGATGTTATTATAAAAAAATGTGTTAATTAAATTGTTAAGAAATTTTGAATTGAAATGATATATCAACTTTAATCTACACTACTTTAGTAACAAGAAAAAGGAAGAAATATGCAACAATTTTCAAATAATAACGATAATTTACCCCTATCTAAATTTGAATTGATGCTTAAAACAAACAGTGTTTACTTTTTCGACTCCAATGAATTTGAAGAAATTATTGTGCATTATGTTGACAATGGAAAATTTTCATTGGCTAAAAAGGCACTTCAATTGGGTTTGTCTCAACATCCGGCTTCCGTATCCTTAAAATTGATCAAAGTTGAACTATTGATTTTGGATGATAAATTGGATATTGCCGAAAAAATATTAAATCAGTTACAGGATATTGAACCTTCAAATGAAGATGTATATATCCAAAAAGCCACCATATATTCTAAGAAGGGAAATCATACAAAAGCTGTAGATGCATTACAAACTGCATTGCTTTTAACCGATGATGAAGCAGAAATTTTATCTATGATCGGAATGGAGTATTTGTTTTTGGATGATTTTGATACAGCTCGATTTAATTTCGCAAAAAGCTTAGATGTAGAATTTGAAAATTATTCATCATTGTATAATGTGATTTATTGTTATGATATGATGAGTCAGCATAATGAAGCGATAGAATATTTAAAAAAGTATATTGAAAATGAGCCTTTTAGTGAAATTGCATGGCATCAATTAGGCAGACAATACTTTATTATTTTTAGTTATCAAAAAGCATTAGAAGCATTTGAATATTCAATTTTAATTGATGAGGAATTTATTGGAGCACATCTTGAAAAAGCAAAAACCCTTGAAGAGTTGGGCCAATATGAAGAAGCCATAAATTTTTATCATAAAACGATGGAGTTAGATACTCCAACCTCATTTGCCTACTTGAGAATTGGTAAATGTTACGAGAAATTGAAAATGTCGCAAAAGGCAATTGATTTTTATAATAAAACGGTTAATGAGGATCCATTATTGGATAAAGGCTGGCTTGCTTTAACAGAGATCTTTGTCAAAAATAAAAATTATCATAAAGCCATATTTTATATTAAAAAGGCTCTTGGAATTGATGAGGAAAATAATTTATACTGGCATAAATTTGCCGAGATAAACTTAAAATTAAACTTGTTTGAAGAGGCTTCAAGAGCATATTATAAATGTATTGGTTTACAAGATGAGAGACTTGAGGTGTATGTGGCATTAGCAGATGTCTTACATTTTTTAGGTGAATTCCATGAAGCCATTCAGGTCTTAATGGATGCAAAAGACAAATACAAGGAAGTAGTAGAGATTAATTATAGACTAGCAGGTTTGTATTTTTTGACCCAAAAGGATATCGAAGGTTTTGATTTGCTTGAAAAGGCATTAAAAACAGATATTGAGTATCTTGATATTATAAAAGAAATATTCCCAACAGTATTAGCACGAAAAGAAATTAGTTATTTGGTGCTAAAATATAACCCACCCTATTTAGATTAGAGGTCTTCAATATTTAATTGATAAATCCTTTTACCAAGGCTTATTTTAGGTTGAACAATTTAAGTATCTTTGGCTCTTAATTTGAAAAAAAATATTTCTGTGAAAAGAAGGCTTAAAGATTATTTTATTATTTCATTGAAGGGTGTTGCTATGGGTGCCGCTGATGTAGTTCCAGGAGTATCCGGTGGAACGATTGCATTTATTTCGGGGATTTATGAAGAGCTTATATCTTCAATTAATAAGGTTAATTTTAATACTTTTAAGATTTTAAGAACAAATGGCTTGAATGCCATGTGGAAATCAATTAACGGAAACTTTTTATTATCACTTTTAATTGGAATAGGGCTTAGTGTTGTTTCTTTAGCTAAAATAATCCGTCATTTGCTGGAAACACAACCCATTTTAATTTGGTCTTTTTTCTTTGGATTGGTGTTGGCTAGCATTATTTATGTGGCAAAGCAAATTACCAAATGGAGTATAATTAGTGTAATACTCTTGATAGTAGGTGCATTTATAGCTTTTTATATTACTACATTAACACCTCAAACTGCAGAAACATCATATGCTTACGTATTTTTATCGGGCGCTTTGGCTATTTGCGCAATGATATTGCCCGGAATTTCAGGTAGTTATATCTTACTTTTATTAGGAATGTATAAGCCAATATTAGACGCTTTACATTTTAAGGATTTTAAGATTTTAGGCGTATTAATGGCGGGAGCAATTGTAGGCCTATTAACTTTTTCAAGACTTTTAAAGTGGCTCTTTGATCATTATCAAAATTTTACTTTGGCTACTTTGACCGGGTTTATAGTTGGATCGTTGAATAAAATTTGGCCTTGGAAGAGGGTTTTAGAATCTGAAATAATAAATGGGAAACTAAAAATATTAAAAGAAAAAAGTGTTTCCCCATTTATGTATGAAGGCGATCATCAAATATATTTTGCGATATTGTTTGCTATTATCGGAATTGCCTTTATATTATTTTTAGAAAGATTAGCAGTTAAAAAAGATAATTAATGGCAACAAGTACTCGAACCTTTTCGGATAAGATATTTCTTTTTATTAAAGGAATAGCTATGGGAGCAGCCAACAAAGTGCCTGGTGTTTCAGGAGGATTAGTTGCTTTTGTAGCTGGTTTTTATGAAGAATTGATCTATTCCCTGCAAAAGATAAATAGAAAAGCTTTGATGCTTCTTTTAAATGGAAGATTTAGAAGTTTCTATCAATATGTAAATGGCAGGTTTTTATTGTTGGTTTTTGCCGGAAGTACCTTTAGTTATTTCAGTGTTTCCAAAGTTCTGGATTATTTTTTACAAAATTTTGAATTATTTGTTTGGAGTACTTTTTTTGGAATGATATTGGGTTCCATTTATTATATTGTAAAGGACTTCAATGATTGGAAAAAACAAAACATTATTGCAATTACAATTGGAATAGTAATAGGTATATCTATCAGTTTAATGAGTCCGGCAAAAGAAAATGATAACCTTTGGTTTGTATTTTTTTGTGGAATAATTGGTGTTTCGGGGATGACATTACCAGGCCTTTCGGGTTCATTTATTTTAATATTATTAGGAAATTATGTTTTACTTTTGGTCGATTCTGTAAACGAATTGTATAAAACCATTGCAGATATATTTTCAGGAAATTTTGATTTTATTCATGACCAGGTAAGAATGAGATATATGAAAATTATTTCAAGTTTTACCCTTGGTTCTATGTTTGGACTGGTTTTTACTTCCCATATAATTGGATTTTTATTAAAGAGGTGGCATCAAATAGTAACGTCTTTGATCATTGGTTTTATAGCCGGGTCTTTAGGAATTGTTTGGCCTTGGAAAAAAGAAATATACAAGCTGGAAAATGGCAATATCCAATATGATAGTTTAGGAAATGAGATAGTTGAAAATTTTCAAAGGTATTTTCCTGATTTATCGGACCCTTCTACATGGTATGCTGTATTTTTTATTGTTTTTGGAATTTTTATTTTGTTGGCTCTGGAATGGTATGGTAATAAAGTTAAAGTATAATTGTTATTACGAACCACCCAAATACTTCTCTTTTCTAAAAAAAATATTTACGAGAACATCTTTAATAGTAAGACCATTCCAATAATTATAATTGGTCCAATTATACCTGCAACTATACCTCCAAATCTAAAATCCTTTTGTTCCAGTTCACCTGTACTGAATGCTATGGCATTTGGTGGTGTTGAGATAGGTAAAAATAATGCAGCTGATGCACTTAGCCCAATAACTAACGGTAATATTACTGTATTGGAAGAAACCAATATTATAGCGATTGGAATTAGTATTGTGGTAGTTGCTGTGTTACTCATAAAGTTGGACAAAATGACGGTAAGCAAGGAGAAAACAACAATCAGCATATAAAAATTCAGATTGTAATTATTCAGTAAATTAACGTAATACAATGCTAATCCGGTTTCTTGAATAGCGAGTCCTAAGGATAATCCTCCAGCAACCAACATCAATGTATCCCAGGGTAATTTTCTAATATCATTACCCGTTACAATCCCTAACATGGTTAATAACATTATTGGTAATAAAGAAACTGCTGAAGCGGGTATACCATGTAAATTACCTGTTAACCATAAAGTTAAGGTCAGCAATAATACTCCCAGGACTATCTTTCTTTTAATAATAAATAATTTTGAATTGGTAGTTTTATCAATTTCCTTTAAAAAACCCAGATCAATTGTAGTAACTTTTGGCACAAATTTATTTATTAAGAAGAACCAAAAAATCAAAACCAGAATGATGGCTATAGGAAAGCCAATAATCATCCATTCCAAGAACCCGAAAGCAATACCATGGTTATTTAACGCATCCACTGCGATTGCATTTGGAGGAGATCCGATAATGGTACCCATCCCACCAAGTGAAGCGGCTGCAGGAATACCTATTAAAAGAGCTTTCGAAAAAGGTGCGTTTTTATCTAAAGTATGTATAAAAGGAAGAACTGCAGCTATCATCATGGCGGTCGTAGCTGTATTTGACATGATCATTGAAAATATGGCAGTGACCAGCATAATGCCCAATAGAACATTTC
>Ga0209013_10002829_pt1 | contig 15641 bp, 13 predicted proteins | sample Cruoilmetagenom2_FD_187291 | JGI IMG/M metagenome (GOLD analysis project Ga0209013, IMG submission 187291) | Oil polluted marine microbial communities from Coal Oil Point, Santa Barbara, California, USA - Sample 2 (SPAdes) (version 2) | ecosystem: Environmental > Aquatic > Marine > Oil seeps ... | reverse complement strand
TATGCGCCACTGCGGCTGAGATCAGGACTGGTGCCAGCGGTGAGGATTGGCTCCTGGCTGGGACCGATCATCTTTTTCGCTGGGTTCTTTCTGTCTGGGGCTACCGGCTCGACGACGATCGCCTGGATCGGCCTGTTCCTCTTTATGGGTACCGTCGTCTTCTCCCTGATCACCTTACCCGTTGAATTCAACGCCAGCAAGCGAGCGCTGGACCTCCTGCATACCTACCAACTGGCTGACGGGCGCGAATTGCAGGAGACCAAGAAAGTGCTTGACGCAGCTGCCTTGACCTACATCGCGGGGCTTGCCCAGGCGCTGTCCACGATGCTCTATTATGTGTTTCTGCTGACAGGGTTTTCGCGGAGGGACTGACCTGGATAAGTAGGGGGGCAGGCCCCAGATCCACTCGATCGCCGGACGTCTGACTGGGGTGGGTGGGGCCCGGGCCACGACAGGCTTTCGGAAGCATTTCTCCATTGTGGCAGACAAGCCAGAACCAGGGGCTGAGGAGTTCCCTCAGCCCCTTTGTGCTTCCCAGCGAACTCGATCCTGGCATCAGTGTCAAGGCATTGGCTCGCTCCGTAGGGCAGTCGTACTGTAGCAATCTGCGGAACCCACTTGACAGACCGGGTCCAGTGTGCTATACTCTCTAATGCATAAGTTAATAAGGTAAGGAGGCGTATGACCATCCAGGAACAGATGCGCAAGGGGACGACGACCGTCATCATACTCAACCTTCTGGCAGACGCAGAGCGGCCCATGTATGGTTACGAGATCATCCAGGACCTGGAGTCCCAAAGCCAGGGCTACTTTCGCTTCAAGGAAGGCCTGATCTACCCCCGGTTGCATGGAATGGAGCGCAAAGGTTTTCTGCGCTCTGAATGGCACGGCGAGAATGGCACCCGCCGCCGCAAGTTCTATGCCATCACCGATGCGGGCCGCCGCCGCCTGGGGGAGGAATTGGAGGGCTGGCGCATGCTGTCCCAGCACGTGAACCAGCTTCTCGGGGTCGAGACGGTGCCATGACGGCTGGCATGAGTTCGCCTGAGCCAGGCATCAATCACCTGTTGGCTCGGGTCCAGGCCCAGATGGATCTGGATAGTGAGATGGAACAGGATGTCCTGGCCGAGATCCGCGATCACCTGGAAGAAGCGGTGGCCGAGGCGCGGGCCGAGGGGCTAGGCGTGGAGGAGGCGCTAGCCCGTGCCGCTGCTCGCTTTGGAGTGGAAGAAGAGATCGGCCAGGAACTGCAGATAGCTCACGCGGGTTGGGGCACGGCCGACGCCATAATTGCTGCCGGACTGCCGGTGGTCTGCGCCCTGGTTCTGCGCTGGCTGGCTTTTGCACCCGACGGGACCGTCCTGGGCTGGCCCCAGCTCCTCAGCCGCCCGGCCTTCTGGATTGTCGCCCTGGCGGCACTGCTTATCCCGCTGCTCAAATTTGAGCGCTGGCGCTATGCCATGGTGACCTGGGTCATCTTTTGGGGGTTAACGGTGGTCTTTGTCACCCTCCCGGCGCTGCGCTGGTAAAAATCCCTGGGCCTGCGACTGATCCTGGTCCTGGTCCTGGCCTGCATCTCGGTCACAGGCATAAGCACGCCTGTATCATGGGCGCCTCGATGTAATATTCGGCGCTTGGTTCGCGGAGTGAACGTGAAGGAAAAAAGCATCTCCCGCACGATGGTCTCGCTGGCCGGCAACTCTACTGAATGGAAGATAGCGTTGCTCTGTGCCATTCCCATCTCCTTACTTGTGCTCGGCCTATTCTACTACTGGTTCGCCGTAGCCGACCGGTATTTCATCTTTCTCTACTACCACAACATGGGCCATGTCGTCCCAGACACCTCGCCTTTCAGCCTCATCACGAGTAGCCGCTACTGGATGGCCGGCCTGGTGGCCAGCGGCGCCATTCTTGTGCTCTATGCGGCAGCCAACTGGCTGCTGGGGTGGCTGTCAGCGGACTACCGTCCTCCGGTCTGGTGGCGTGTCTGGGTGCTGAGCGCCGCGCCCCTGGTGATAGGCATTCCGGCCATCACCATGACCGTGAACGATCCCACGCTGCCCCTGGCGAACGCCGCTCAGGCAACTCTTGCCGTCCTGGCAGGTCTCGGCCTGGCCCTCTTGCCCGGTGCAATGGCCGCCAGGCGCCCCGGCGAGCTTCTCTGGCTGGCCCTCGATGGCGGGGGCCTGATGTTGATCTTGGTTGCCATCGCGGGTGTGCAGAATCTGCCCCGCTGGTTGGCCAGCGGAGGGATATGGTGGATAGGGATGCTGGTTGTCGCGGTGATGGTGGCCGTGGCCTGGCTCCTGGTCGTGACCGGCCTGCGAACCCTCTTCCGGACGCCCGTTCCCGGTGCGGCGACGCTTTTCCTGGCCGGGCTGTGCGTGGCCTACGTGCTGATGCCGCTAGTACACCATGTGCTGGGCACCGATGGCCTGTTCTACATCACCAACAGCAGTAACTTACTCGCCGACAACGTTGCCCTTCAGATCGCCATCTGGTTGCTTGTAGCGGGGCTTGCCTGGACGCTCACCCGTCTGCGCCAGTCCCTGGCCATGTGGCGCATGGCAGCCCCAACCAAAGCTTTCTGATCTGAAAGGCATTGAGGCAGTGGATGGACCTTGAAGGAACCAGCCCATCCGGGGCAGACCAGGCAGGCATGAAAGGGAAACAACCCCAAGATCCGCCGATTCTGCTGTTCAAAGGTCGCCAAAGGTAAGGATAACATGGTACGGGGAAAGATATGCCTGCTAAGCCTGGCCGCAAGTGCAGTGCTGATTCTCCAGTGCGGCCCAATCCTGGCAGGCGTGACCTGGTTTCAGATGGCTGCAGCTCTGGAATGCGCCAAACGGGAGGGTGTGTATCAGACTCCTGACGAGGGCCTGCGTGCGCTGGCCCATCTGAGCTCGGGCGATATTGAGCGGGTTGAAATCTCATCTGCGGGACCCAATGCGTTCGATGGCAGCAGTCCGCGCGTCCGGCTTGTGACAGCCAGGGTCTGGGCGGCTAGCCGGGGTGATGGCAAGCCGACAAGTCCCCGGGGGTATGGCGCCGCTGGTTCATTCTTCCTGCGAGTGCAGGATGGATGAGTGCATGTCGCGGAACAGTCGTTCCCAGAGGTCATCGGTCTGCTCATGCGTCTGTTTGACTATTGGAGATAGTGCCGGCATCTGCGAATGAGGAACGTTGTCATGTCCTGAAGTAAGGAGACTGTAAAGGCATGAAAGATCTAGCGGTCATTGAAACCATCCTGCGTAACCGCCACCACTTCTTCATTGAGGTCCGCGATGGGGTGGGGCTAGGCGAAAAGATGCGGGCCATGCTCATCTCCAGCATCCTGTTCCTGGCCCTGTACGGAGCGGTGCTGGGCTCGACGCACAGCCTGTGGCAGACACTGAGCTCGGCGGTCAAGCTACCCCTTCTCTTCCTGACGACATTGATCATCTGCTCGCCGACGCTCTACTTCTTTAACGTGCTGTTTGGATCCAACCAGAGCCTGACCCAGAATTTCACCCTGATTCTGACGGCCATCACGGTGACGGCCGTGCTGCTGCTCAGCTTTGCACCCATCGTGGTCTTTTTCCTGCTGACCACGAGCAACTACCAGTTCTTCAAGCTGCTCAACGTGGTGATCTTTGCCGTGTGTGGCATCATCGGCGTGATCTTTTTGAGCCAGGGTATGAAGATCGTGTCGGCTTCGGGGAAGGATGGGGGCAGAGCCCGGCGCTGGGTGATGTGGGCCTGGGTCATCGTCTACGCCTTTGTCGGCAGCCAGATGGCCTGGACGCTGCGGCCCTTTATCGGTGCGCCCAGCATGCAGTTCGAGCTATTCCGCCAACTGGGCGGTAATTTTTATACCAACATCTTTGCCAGCATGGGCGAGGTCCTTGGTTTCTTTGTAGTGCGGTAGAAAAGGATATCAGATACTGGAGTTTGGAGACTGGAGAACGTGACCATGTCGAATCGTGAACGGCCTGAAGAGAACCAAGGATCGACCACAGACCAGATCCTCGACCTGCTGCTTGATGCACTCGTGGAGCGGCAACATGCGCGGCAAGCGCAGGGGAAGACAGGCGCCACAACCCTACCGGAGCAGATCGAGACAGATCCGGCGCCTTCGGTGCCACCACCCCGGCCCGAGCCACCGGCGTCTGGGCAGTTCCGCGCACCAGCCGAGAAGCCGCGAGCCCGGAAAGCGCCTCCTCCGAAGCAGCAGAAGAAACCAAAGCCCGGCGAGGAGGGCTGGGAGCCGCCGGTCCGGCAGCCGACCATCAATATGGGCAAGATGATAGGCCGCCTGGCTATCCTGGTCACGGCCCTGCTCATCCTAGTCAATATTCCAGTGACCCGTTACGGCGTGAGCCTGGCGCGCATTATGCCCGAGGCTTCCTCGCTCATCATCCGCGATGGGCTGGTCCTGAAAGGCAGCAGCCCCGAGATCTATGTCCTGGAGAAGGACAGGCTGCGCTGGATCAGCAGCCTGGACGCCTTCGAGCACATGGGCCTGACCTGGGAGGACGTGCACGTGGTCCAGGACCAGTACCTGACCAGGTTTGAGAAGGGGGCGCCGATCCATGTCCTGCTCAAGTGCGGAACAAGCCCCCACATCTACCGGCTGGAAAGCGGCGAGAAGCGCTGGATCAAGGACATTGACACCTTCATCTCCGAGGGGCACGTCTGGGAGGACGTGCGGTTTGTGGGATGCACCTATATGCGGGATCTGCCGGATGGGCCGCCGATCCCGGAGGATGCTGGGCCGCCGCCTGAGCCGTAGAGGGCACACAGCCTATTCCCACTCCAGTCGTTTCCAGGCTCGGTCGGGCCAGAGCTTTCGGACACAAGCCCAAGTCCTCGTCCTTGAGGGCGATCTGACATCACTGCGTGCGTGCAAACCGGTTGTCTCAGCCAGAATGCGGCCGGGGTGAGGATTCCGAGCATCTGTACCCGAGTAGTCTGTGCGAATCGATTGCCCCACGGGAAATCGACCAGCATCTTGCAGAACGCCTCAAACCGGGCTATGATCCTGGACATAGTGGACGCCAGAGACAGATGAGGGCATGTGGCCTCCGCGACGCAGTTTGGGTGGTTGTTCTGGCAACTGAGTATGTGCTGCACCGCCAGGCCCTGGCAGAGCAACCTCAGAATCAGACACGGATAAACGTGGATTCCTCCCCATTCTCCGCGCACATCTGCATCTGGCCATTTCCCATCAATTGGCGTCACCCAAGACCACAGCGCCTGCGATCAGGTGACCAACCCCTACCTCGTAATGACAGGCAGTCTCGAGCACGAGATGGGCCAGAGTAGCCTGCGTAGCCCAGGTGCCAGCCAGGGAAGTGAGAGCTTTGCACAGCAGCCTACCACACACGGGCAAGCGATGGAGCCTCCAGTGCTCGAGAGTAGCATTGCGGGCCTCGGTGACGTTCCGCGCCTGATGATACAGGCGTTGAAGAGCCAGAGGCGGCCCCGGCGGGTGTGCCGGGACAGTCTGTCTCTCGACTTCTTAGATTCACGACACTCCTCCAAGATGAGATGTCCCATCATCCTTCAGGACGACTCATCTGAGGAGCTCAAGCACGAAATTCTTGGGGTTGATGGCTGGCCTCTCTAGTGCTTCGAAAGCCACGCTAGATCGGTTCTTGCCTTTTGGGTAAAAAGGCGGTATAATTGGCTTGTCATCAAGGTGGAACCGGAATTTGTACTGGTTCCACCAATGGTATTGACAAACTTGATGCAAGGGGAGTTTCCGTCTTTATGGAGGAGAAGCAGAGCAACGAGGAAGGACTCATGGATGGCGGTGCGGCCCAGGAAGAAGTCACCGAACATCTGATGAGCAATTTTGCGGATGGCGGCGTGCCCCAAGAAGAACCGGCCGAACATCCAATGAGCAACCTGATGGAAGAGGCGCTCAGTCTCAAACAACTGAGACAGGGTGACATCGTCGACGGCGAAATCGTCAGCGTGAGCCCGACTGAAATCCTGATCGACGTTGGTGCCAAGTCCGAGGGTGTCGTCCGGGGCAAAGAACTGGAGGGTCTGGGGCGACAAGGGTTGGATGACCTGCAGGTCGGGGTTACCATCCCGGTCTACATCGTGCGTTCCGAAGATCAGGATGGCAGCTTGGTGTTGTCGATCCGTCGCGCCGAAGAGGAGAGTGATTGGCGTCGTGCCCAAGCGCTGCACGAGGCGAGCGATTGGTTTGAGAGCCAGGTGGCTGGATTCAACAAGGGCGGCCTGATTGTGCGACTGGGCAAACTCAGGGGCTTTGTTCCAGCCTCACAGTTGTCTCGCGAGCACCAAGGTCGTCAGAACCAGCAACCCGAGGAGCGGTGGGCCCGACTGGTTGGCATGCCCATACAGATCAAGGTCATCGAGATCAACCGGCGGCGCAAACGTCTGATCTTGTCCGAGCGAGCGGCGTTGCGACAATGGCGCGAGGCACAGAAAGAGACGCTGCTGAAGGAATTGCGTGAGGGTGAAGTCCGCCCTGGCGTGGTCAGCAGTCTATCCGACTTTGGCGCGTTCGTTGACTTGGGTGGGGCTGATGGTCTTGTGCATCTTTCAGAGTTGTCCTGGAACCGTGCGGCCAAGCCCGCTGACGTCTTGGAGGTGGGCCAGAAGGTTGAGGTCTACGTTCTGGGTATCAACCGGGAGAAAAAGCGCATTGCCCTGAGTCTGAAACGGCTGGAGCCGGAGCCTTGGTCGACCGTGGAGAGCCGCTTTTATGTGGGGCAGCTGGTGGAAGGGACCATCACACGGCTCACCAATTTTGGCGCTTTTGCACTGGTCAACGACGAGATCGAAGGACTCATCCACATTTCAGAGCTAAGCGTCAGGCGGATCAATCATCCCCAAGAGGTCGTCCACGAGGGTGAGAAGCACGTAATGCGGATCATCCGTATTGACCCCAAGCGAAGACGGATGGGGCTGAGCCTCATGCGAGTCACGGATCCGGCGTATGCTGACTTGGATTGGCGTGCTGAACTCGCCGAGGCAGAGGCGTCACTCCAGGAAGAGGAGGGGGAAGAGATCGAGGAGGCAGCAACGCCCACGGAAATGAACGAGGGCGACGAGGTATCAGAGCCTGCAAACGTATCGGACCCTTCAGGAATGGAAGAGCTCGATGAGGTGTCAGAACTCGCAGACGCGCCGGAACCTACAGAGGTGGAAGAGCTCGACGAGGTACCAGAACCTGCGGAGATGCAGGAGTTCGAGGTGTTACCTGTACCCGCGGAGACTGATGAGGACGACGCCTCGGATACCAGCGAAGACACATAGGGTACCTGGTGAGTTTATTCTCACAACTGACGTTTGGATTGACTGTTTAGGGCAGGCATCGCAAATCTGTCGCCGTCCTGTCTGCAAGCCGCCTACTATGCGCCTCTCCGAGAATCAGCCTCACTTTGCAGAGTCATCGGCACGGAGGAACAGTTCGTTTACCTCTGGCTGCCCACCTTCTATGTGTGACACGGCTTACCCACTTTCGGCCAGGGCCCGGATATAATGAGCCCACAAGCTGGATGCAATTCTGGTGAGAGGAAGATAGCGTGGCTGAAAACCTTGATCGCTTCACCAAGCGGGCGCGGCGGGTATTGAGCAGGGCTCAAGAAGAAGCTAGTCGCCTGAATCACCGCTACATAGGTACTGAGCATATTCTGCTGGGATTGGTGGCTGAGCAAGGCGGTGTGGCCTTGCGCGTGCTTGAGAGCCTGGATATTTCGGCGGATCAGGTACGAGCAGCGGTAGAGAGAACAGTGGGCCAGGGAAGCCGAAGAGTATTCACGCAGCCAACACTGACTCCACGCACAAAGCGAGTGATTGAGCTCGCGGTAGATGAGGCTCGAAAGCTCGGACATCACTACATAGGCACCGAACACCTGCTATTGGGTTTGGTTCGCGAGGGTGAAGGGGTGGCCGTCGACGTATTGCAGCGGCTGGGCGCCTCACCTCAAGAGATTCGAGACCAAGTAAACAATCTTCTGAAAGAGACTCCTGTACACGCTGGCGGTCAGCAGCAATCGAGCAATACCCCCACGGCTGACCAACTGGGTACAGATCTGACAGCACTGGCCGATAGCTCCAAGTTAGACCCAGTGATCGGGCGGCAGAGCGAGATCGAGCGAGTGATCCAGATTTTGGCCCGGCGCACCAAGAACAACCCAGCCCTGATCGGCGAGCCCGGAGTGGGCAAGACAGCCATCATTGAAGGGCTGGCTCAACGGATCGTGCTGGGCGATGTGCCCGAACCCCTGCTGGATAAACGAGTGTTACAGTTGGATCTCGGAAGTGTGGTAGCCGGTACCATCTACCGTGGCCAGTTCGAGGAGCGATTGAAGAAGGTCATCGACGAGATCAAGGACTCTGGCAGTATTCTGTTCATCGATGAGTTCCATATGCTGGTGGGCGCTGGCTCCGCTGGCAGCTCTATGGACGCAGCCAATATCCTCAAGCCGGCCCTGTCGCGTGGTGAATTGCAGTGCATCGGCGCGACTACCATGGATGAGTACCGCAAGCATATTGAAGGCGATGCTGCATTGGAACGTCGCTTCCAGCCGGTGTATGTTGATGAACCATCAGTTGACGAGACGATCAAGATCTTGCACGGTGTGAAGACCCTGTATGAGGAACACCACAAGCTTGCCATCACCGACGATGCTGTGGAAGCAGCCGCGCGCTTTTCCGCCCGGTATATCACCGACCGGTATCTGCCAGACAAGGCGATCGACGTGATCGATGAAGCGGCTTCACGGGTGCGCATGTACAAGGTGCCACAGTCATCTTCTCTGAAAGAGACTTTCACAGAGATCAAGACAGTACAGCGGGACAAGGATGAAGCGATCGATGCCCAGAGGTGGGCTGAGGCCACGGCGCTGCGCGACCGGGAGAGTGAGCTGAAATCGCAACTGGAACAATTGCGGGTGGGATGGGATTCCAGTTCAGCAGGGATCGCGGTCACGGTGGACGATGTGGCCGAGATTGTGTCCATGTGGACCGGCGTGCCGCTCATGCAGTTGGAGGTGGAGGAATCGGAGCGTCTGTTGGAAATGGAAAAGGCCCTCCACGAGCGAATCATCGGCCAGGATGAGGCCGTCAAGAGCATTTCCCGTGCGGTGCGCCGTGCTCGGGCAGGTTTGAAAGACCCGAAACGTCCCATTGGCTCATTCCTGTTTCTGGGGCCCACGGGGGTAGGCAAAACGGAGTTGGCAAAAGCCCTCGCAGAGTTCATGTTTGGTACGGAGGATGCGCTTCTGCAGCTAGACATGTCCGAGTTCATGGAGCGGCATACGGTGTCCCGGTTGGTGGGCGCGCCTCCGGGCTATGTCGGGTACGATGAAGCGGGGCAGCTCACAGAAACCGTGCGCCGCAGGCCATTCACCGTGGTTTGCTTCGATGAGGTGGAAAAAGCACACCCTGAAGCGGTGAATATGTTGCTGCAGATCATGGAAGACGGCCATTTGTCAGACGCCAAAGGGCGCAAAGTTGACTTTCGCAACGCCATTATCCTGATGACTTCGAATGTGGGCGCCGATGTCATCGGCCGGTCGATGGCACTGGGTTTTGCCACAAAACGTGACTCGGTTCAGACGGAACGGGAAGCCTACGACGAGATGAAGGACAAGGTCTTGGCTGAGTTGAAGCGCATTTTCCGGCCTGAGTTCATGAACCGCATCGACGGTACGATTGTCTTCCATGCTCTCAGCCGGGATCAAATCAAAGAGATTGTGGACCTGGAGATCGAAAAGGTATGTCTTCGGCTAGCGGAATATGACATGTGCCTGAATCTGACCGATGCCGCACGGGGGTACCTGGCTGAAAAAGGCTATGACCCCAACCTGGGGGCACGCCCCCTGCGGCGGGTGATCCAAGCCGAGGTGGAAGACTTTCTTTCAGAGGAGCTGCTGGCTGGCCGCTTGAGCAGGGGCGATTTTGTGACATTGGATCTGGAAAATGGCGAGTTGGTATTCCATCCCGAGCAGTCCACGGATGACGCGTCCGAGGACGCCCCCATTGTGGAAGTGGAAAGCGGCGAGGCACCCCAGACGCTAGAACCGATGCTTCCTTGAGCCGCCAAGCTGCTATGGTTTCTTGAAGGGCGGTGGCAACACCACAATGAACTGGAAGATCGATTTCTATTCCTAGAAATCGATCTTTTTTCAAAGGGGTTTCATCTCCAATCGAATTCTCCACCGAGGCGATTACGACGAAGGATTAGGAGCAAGGATGGGTAAAACACGTGTCCGGTATGTATGCCAGTCGTGCGGGGCAACGGCCCTGAAGTGGACTGGGCAATGCAAGGCTTGCGGTGAGTGGAACACTCTGGCTGAGACTATTGTTGAGTCGCGCAAGGCGCGGTCTGGTCTACAGACCCTGGCACTGGCCAACCGGCCGCAATCACTGCCGGAAATCAAGGCTGACCAATCTCAGCGTCTGCCCGTGGCCAATGGCGAGCTGTCACGGGTATTGGGAGGAGGCATTGTTCCGGGTTCTGTGGTGCTCATCGGAGGAGATCCGGGCATCGGCAAGTCTACACTGCTGCTGCAAGCTTCGGCGCAACTGGCCAAAGAGGACAGTGCTGAACCGGGCAGCATGCCTGTGGTCTTGTACGTCTCGGGTGAGGAGTCGGTACATCAGATTAAATTGCGCGCCGACCGGTTGGGCCTACAGCAACCGGGCCTCTATGTTGTTTCAGAGGTGCAGCTGGATCAGGTTGTAGCTCACATCGAGCAGCTTCGGCCGCTGCTGGTTGTGGTAGACTCGATCCAGGCCATCTCCTCCGAGGAATTGGACTCGGCCGCCGGGAGCGTGAGCCAAGTCAAAGCCTGCGCCTCGACTCTGCTACGCCTGGCCAAAGCAAGTGGGATACCGATCTTTTTGGTGGGACACGTGACCAAGGCGGGAGCTATTGCCGGACCGCGTGTGTTGGAACACATCGTGGATGCCGTGCTCTACCTGGAGGGTGACCGTTTTCATGCCCACCGCCTGTTGCGAAGCGTGAAGAACCGGTTCGGCTCGACCCACGAGGTAGGAGTATTCGAGATGACTGAGGAGGGCATGGTCGAAGTGACCAATCCCTCAGAAGCTTTCCTGGCCGAACGACTGCCGGAGGCGGCTGGTTCGGCGATCGCTGTCACGATGGAGGGCACCCGTCCCCTCTTGGTGGAGATTCAAGCGCTGGCCAGTACTACGAGTTTCGGGCTGCCACGGCGTACGGCGAATGGCGTGGACTTTAACCGCCTATTGTTGCTTGCAGCAGTCCTCTCGAAACGGGTGGGGTTGCGCCTGGCTGACCAAGATATTTTCGTGAACGTGGTTGGCGGGCTGCGGATCAGCGAGCCTGCGGCCGATCTGGCGCTTGCCCTGGCCATCGCCTCAAGCTTTCAGAACCTGCCTCTTCCTGGTGATCTGGCGGCCGTTGGAGAGATCGGCCTATCAGGCGAGTTGCGCACCGTGAGCCACCTGTCGCGACGCATGCACGAGGCAGCCAAGTTGGGCTTCAGCCGGTGCGTGGTGCCGGGTACCCATCGACGGCTTGGGGATATTCCGGATGACATCGAGCCGATCCCCGTGCGCTCCCTGGCTGACGCACTGGCCGTCGCGTTGGGAACTGCCGCCCAGTCGCCTTTGAAATCTCATTGACATTTGTTTGGGAATGTGTTAAGATGGGAGCGGTTGGTGAAGGCTCATTTGGCAGCCTTAATAAGGTAGCAGTTGAGGCAGTGGCGACGTGCTCATCTCTTGTTGTTGGCAGACGGAATCTACAATGTGCCGGCCGTGACCATGTACCCCGAGGTTCGGCCGGGCTCCACGAAGGAGGAAGTATGTAGATTTGTGCGGTGGTGAGCTGGTTGCTCGCACTGAGCAGTGTGGGGATCCAGCTTCAGGAAGTGAATAACAACTTGGGAGGTCAGAATCCATGATCTTGGAACTTCTAGTACGCTTATTTGGAATGATCCTCCTGGGAGCAGCTGGTTGGCGTCTTGGAGAGTACCTGGCTGGCGTTGCGCCAGAGTCCCTTCTCCGATATTCGGTGGTGGTCCTGACGCTGGCAGGGGCAGCTATTGGGGTGCTGGTGGCACCATGGGTAACGGTCAAGCCGATCCGATACGCGCGGCTTAAAATCCAGGAACTACCGGCCAAAGAACTCTTTGCTATTATCGTGGGTCTGATTGTGGGTTTGATCATTGCCGCCCTGCTGTCACCTGTTCTGGCCAACTTGCCGTCGCCTTTCGGCGATGTCATGCCGTTTGTTGGTGCCATCCTGTTTGGCTATCTGGGCGTAGTGGTGGCGACGATGCGCCGGAAAGACCTTTTTGCAATCCTCAGTAGCCGCTTCTCCAAAGGCGCCGAAGCTCCCCAGGATGAACGAGTGGTTTTGCTCGACACGAGCGTCATCATAGATGGTCGCATTGCCGATATCAGCCAGACCGGTTTTATCGCAGGAACAATGCTGGTTCCTCGCTTTGTCTTGAATGAACTGCAGCACATCGCCGATTCTTCCGATAGTCTGCGGCGTAACCGGGGGCGTCGGGGGCTGGAGATGCTCAACCGGCTGAAAGACGACTCGGTTGTGCCAGTGCGCATCACGGATATGGACGCCCCAGAAGCTCGGGAAGTGGACGACAAGCTCGTCATGTTGGCCAAGACCCTCCGATGTCCCGTGGTCACCAATGACTACAACCTCAACAGGGTGGCTCAACTTCAGGGTGTGACGGTGCTAAACATCAACGAACTGGCCAACGCCGTCAAGTCCGCGTTGCTGCCAGGGGAGACAATCTCAATCAAGGTCATCCAGGAAGGCAAAGAGCTGGGGCAAGGGGTTGGATATCTGGATGATGGTACAATGATCGTTGTCGAGGAAGGACGGCCATATATCGGCCGGACAATCCCTGTCCTGGTGAAAAAGGTGTTGCAGAAAACGGAAGGACGTCTGGTCTTTGCCCAGCCAAACTTGCGCAGGTGAACGAAACATGCCCGTGATTACCCTGTCTCGCCAGCTAGGCAGTCAAGGTGAGGAGATTGCTGCCAAGGTAGCCCAGGAGTTGGACCTAAGGCTGATCGACGCTTCAACGATCCATCGAGCAGCACAAAGAGCTGGGGTTCCGGAAGTCGCATTGGCTGAATTGGAGCATGAAGGGGAACGGGGTCTGGCCGATCGGATGCTCAACGCGTTGCGTGCCATGCCCAGTTTGCAGAGTTCACCTGCCTTTTCGGTGCCACCGGCTGGCGAGTCTAGCACAGCTTGCAGTGAACCTTCCAGCCTGTCTATCCCATTTTCTGGGTTGTTTTCGCCCGCGGCGCCACCTATCAGCGCCTCGTTGGAGAGTTATGTGCGCATGGTCGGCTTGGTGATCCGGGGATCGGCCCGAGAAGGCAGTGTTCTGGTCGTTGGGCGCGGGGGCCAAGCCTTGCTAAGAAAGTACCCGGACGCCCTGCACGTACAGATCGTTGCCCCGCTTGATGATCGGATCAGATCTGTGGCGGACCGTGAGGGACTGAAGTGGCGGGCAGCACAGAACCGGGTACGAGCCAGTGACCGGGCCAGGACCGACTATGTGCGCCGCTATCACGGCGTAGACCGGTTGGACTCGACCTTGTATCACCTGGTAATCAATACCGGATGGGTATCCGTCGATACAGGGGTGGCCCTGATCGTCGTGGCACAACAAGCTAACGTACATCCGTCAGAAGATGATAAGGCATCTGAGTGAAATATGCAAGATACACAAAGGGCGCCCTGGGGTTGGACGCGGATTTGCATTTGTACCAAGGGATGCTGTTGGTGAGGACGGCAGCATCCTGCGGCAAGGGCTCCAAGTGAGCTCAAGTTGGCGTCGAATGCCTGATCCAGCTCAACCACCGGGGGAGACATACAAGTGACACTAACCATATACAACTATTTGACCCGTCGAAAAGAGGAATTCAAGCCTGTCCACGAGGGCTTTGTCAGTATCTACGTCTGCGGGCCTACGATCTATGACCACGCGCATATTGGCCATGCCAAGGCTTATCTCTCGTTCGACACTATCGTTCGCTACCTCCGCTACAAAGGCTACAAGGTGCGCTATGTGCAAAACATCACCGATGTTGGGCACTTGACCGACGACGCCGATGAGGGGGAAGACAAGATCCTCAAACGGGCTGCGGCGGACCGCGTCGAACCTATGGAGTTGGTCGAGACCTACATGCGCAGCTACTTTGAGGACATGGACGCGCTGAACGCGGTGCGACCCAACATTTCACCGCGACCCAGTTGCCACATTACCGAGCAGCTCGAGCTGGCAGAAGTCCTGCTGGAAAAGGGACACGCCTACGAATCCAACGGCTCGGTCTATTTTGACGTGTCCAACTGGCCCGAATACGGCAAGCTGTCCGGGCGCAGGGTAGACGAACTGGAGGAGGGCGCTCGAGTCACGTTCAACCCCGAGAAGCGCCACCCGGCGGACTTTGCCGTCTGGAAAAAAGCCGAGAAGGGACATATACTACGTTGGCCCAGCCCGTGGGGTTGGGGCTATCCCGGCTGGCACGTTGAGTGTTCGGTTATGGCCACCAAGTACCTGGGACAGCCCTTTGACATCCATGGTGGGGGACTGGAAAACATCTTTCCCCACAACGAGTGCGAGATTGCCCAGATCGAGGCCGCCACCGGCGAGCTGTTTTGCAACTACTGGCTGCTCAACAACATGGTCACCGTGGACGGCGTCAAGATGGGCAAAAGCATGGGCAATGCCATTACCATCAAAGACATGCTGGCCCGGCACGATCCCATGACAATCCGTCTCTTTGTGCTGAGCAGTCACTATCGCTCGCCGACTGATTTCAGCGAGGAAGCAATAGAGGCTGCAGGTCGAGGCCTGGGGCGGCTGTCCAGTACCGTGGGCCTGATCCGCGAGCGGCTGCGCGATGCCGAGGGCGACGAGGTCAATGAAGAATGGGCGGCCAAGCTGGAACAGCACAGAACCCGGTTCGAGGAGGTAATGGACGACGACTTTGGCACACCTCGGGCGATTGCGACGCTGTTCGATCTGGGTCGTGAAGTAAACACCCTCCTCAACTCTGGCAAGCCAGCGAGCCGGGCGACGCTGGAAGCGATGGACGAGGTCTACCGGACCCTGGGCGGCGATGTGCTCGGCATCCTTTTCGATGATGGGGCAGGCCCGGGTAATGCTTCGCAGGCAGATCATGACATGGTGGATGGGTTGGTGCGGATGCTGATCGACATGCGCCAGGAGGCGCGACAGGCCCGCGATTGGGCCAGGGCCGACGCGATCCGCGACCAGCTCGGTGATATGGGCATTTCCCTGGAGGATGGGCCGGAGGGGACGCGCTGGCGACTCTGCCGGTAGAATTTGGTGGTTGTTGATGCGCGAGATCCTCTACGGCCGCCAGCCGGTGCGCGAGACGGTGCGGGCCGGACGGCGCCAGATATTCAAACTGTTGCTGGTCAAGGGACTCAAGACCACGGGGCTCGTGGGAAAAGTCCTCAAGTTGGCTGAGGGAACCAGCATACCGGTCCAAAGGGTAGACCGCCAGGATTTGGATAGAGTGGGCGGCGAGGCCAATCATCAGGGCCTCGCCGCTGAGGTTTCGGGCTATCCCTACGTAGATCTGGAAGCTCTACTGGAAACGGCCCAGCAAAGCGG